>Ga0114930_10000947_pt1 | contig 29247 bp, 20 predicted proteins | sample AnhtaG_FD_87300 | JGI IMG/M metagenome (GOLD analysis project Ga0114930, IMG submission 87300) | Deep subsurface microbial communities from Anholt, Denmark to uncover new lineages of life (NeLLi) - Anholt_01485 metaG | ecosystem: Environmental > Aquatic > Marine > Oceanic > Sediment | place... | reverse complement strand
TTAAATTTTTATTAGAAACCTATATTTCTGTAAATAAAAATTAATTTTTGAAAGAAAATTTTTTCCAACTCTCAATATACTAGTCCATGATTGAAGGTTTTTAAATAGTAATGAAAATCAGTGTTATATAAATCTTTAACAGTTGAAAAATATATCATTATTAATAACAGGTACTTATGAGGCGTAAAAATTCTCTTGGCACTACATTTTTTCTTTTTTTATTGATTTCATATTACTCTATCTATTATAATTATAGGACAAAAAAAGTAAAAAGTATGGTTCAGTGACCAATGTCAACTATTATTGGATATCGAGCAAACGTTAAGCGGTAGAGTTCCGCCTTTTGTTCGCCTCCTTCCCTAAGAATGATGTAATACGTCTCACCCCAATTTATTACGCTCATATAAATTTCCGCCTCATTTGCCAATGCTTTCTTAAATATATTTGTAACTGTCTGTGCACCCGCCTCCATTCCAGAGTACGCAAGAATTGTGTAACTGTCGAGCACATATCTTTTCATAATTTACGTTCTTTCTTTTTTTCTTCCATTAGAGCATGCAGCAGTTCACCCTTTGTTCCTAAAAAACCTTCGTTGGATTCAGTGAGTTCGGGTGTGATTGGTACAATTCGTATTTTTCCATCCTCATCATAAAAGTGGATGCGTGTCCCGTTCTTAATACCGTACTTGCGGCGTAATTTCGAGGGGATTACAACCTGTCCCTTTACTGTAACAGTTGAAGTTTCCATATTTAGATACCCTTCAAAAGTATAACGTTTGTTCAATAATATATATTATGTAAGTCAAAAAATTAATGTATTACATATAATTATATGTAATTCTATAGAACAAAAAGAACACAAATTGGAAATACAATACTTATTTATTTGCGAATATGAAAAAATGCTCATTATGGAATATTACTTGAATAATTCATCCCGAAGCTTCGGGAATAGAATTTGTGAATAAATCAGCTTCATTGAAAGAATGGTGGAAAAAACAAACGATTCAATTAAAGTTACAATAAAACTATGGGAAAAATAATAGTTGCAAAAGTTAAATCTAAACCTTAATATTAAGCTCAAAGTGTGGAAAAGTTCTGACGATATACAGGAGTTTGAAATGAAAAAGTATGTACTTTTGTTTGCGCTTTTTCTGATACTGACTTCAGGCTGTGGTGTTATTCGTAAAGCCCGGGTCACCAAGGAAATCTCCATAAAAGCGGTTCCTGAAATATCCCGCGAACTGCGCGGTGTGTGGGTTACACGGTTCAATTGGACACACGAAGATCCGGAGGTTATGAAAACACGCATCGTCAATATCATGGAGCAGGCTGCCGGGGCGAATTTCAACGCGGTATTCTTCCAGGTTCGCGGGCAAGCTGAAACCCTCTATCCTTCTCCAATCGAAACCTGGTCTAAGTTAGTGGGCGAAAAAGATCCCGGATTTGACCCTGTGGCTATGGCGGTCAAGGAAGCGCATCGACATGGATTGAACTTTCATGCTTATATCAATCTTCTGACGCTGTGGAACGAGGAAACTCCTCCCGGGGATCCCAACCATCTTTACTATAAACATGGACCGAAGGTTGCTCCGGACAGCTCCTGGGTTTGCTTTGAGCAGAACGGCGAACCCATGTCATTAAATGAATATTATTATCTAAATCCAGCGCTTCCCGATGTGAAGAGCTATTTAAAAAGCGTCATCCGTCATTTTGTTGAAACCTACGACATCGAAGGTCTTCACTTTGACCGGATCCGTTATCCCGGGGCAAATTACCTATGGGATCCGTATTCCATTGAGCAGTTTCGAGCGGATAGCTTGATGTCGCCTATCTCTCGTGGTGAATGGGCACGGCGCAAACTGACTGATCTTGTGGAGGACGTGGTAGTCGAAGCACTGCTCATCAAGCCCTATCTACACATTTCCGCTGCGACCTGGGGACTGTATCGTACCGATGACCTCAAGGGATACGAGGACTTTAATTCCGGGTACCACCACTATTATCAGGATGCGATTAACTGGCTCGATCGGGGCATCATGGATTTTATTGTTCCCATGATCTATTGGGACATAGATGATCCAAAACCGAATTTTAACGAGCTGTGGGCGGATTTCAAAACCAGAACTCCAAATTTTCAACATATTTTTCCAGGCATGAGAGTCAGAGCGAACTGGATATACAACGGCGAAATCGCCAGGCAGGTAAATTCAGTCCGGCGAAACAGCGGAATGGGGCATGTTATGTTTTCATTGTCCTCCATGCAAAGAAGTAATGAACTTGACATGATCAAGAACTTTATTTATCCACACAAAGTTGAATTACCGAAAAATCTGAAACGCGTCCATCCGGATAGGGTGGTCGCCCTGAAGCTGGTCCGATACAACCAGAGTCCTCTGGCTGGGGAAAATGTCCGTATTGAACCGTTTTCCCTGCGAAAAACGACCGATTCGCAGGGATGGGTAGGATTAATTCTGCCAAAAAAGACGGGTTCGGTTGAAATTCGTACCACCGATTATTCCTTCCGTATCGGCACACGCGACTGGAATCCGCCCTATCGCTATGTCGTGCAATCTGATGGTTCGGTGCATAGAGAAAAGCCCTGGGTGGAGTTCAGAAGGCTGCCGGCCGATACCACAACCCAGCCCGTCTTTCATGTGCTCTGTAAAACAGATTATCCCGGAAGTACGTTTATCAACGGCGATTCCACTAAAATCTATAAAACGGGGATATTTTTCAATAAACTTACATTCAGGGAGGGCGTGAATCGCGTTCGAGCCCGGGTCATTGCGCCAGATTCGTCATACGCACTGTATGAACGTGAAGTCTACTATAAAAAGGTAACTACGACTCGAGAGCCCTTTCCGCTGTGGATAGACTCCGGCTCGGTGGAACCGGCTGCGAATCATATATTACCGGCAGAAGATAATATCCGGATAAGCTTCATAGGATCAAGGGGCCAGCAGGCTTTTGCGCAGATCCGCCCCACAAAAATTAAAATTCCACTCTCCAGAAAAGATTTTTCGGACTACAGCCTTTACCAGGGCGATCTGTCCTTGCAGTCAATAAAGAAAGGAAAAGATCACCACATCACGCTTATTCTGGAATCGACGTCCCCGAAACATCGCGGTAAAAAACTGAAGCTGCCCATCACTTCAACCATCCATGTTCAAGAACCCGAGCGGTTTCCTCTGGTCAAAATCAATAAACCTAACTCCATCATGACTTACAACCTCGGCGAAATTCGTTTGGGCGGTCCCATAATCGCAGAGTATGAGACGGGTGTTATTTTACAGGTCTGTGGGCAAGTCGGGGACTATTACCGCATCTATTTGAATAGGAACGAAACGGGATTTATTCATAAAGACAACGTGGAGGTTTTGCAGAAAGAACACGTAAAACCCTCGTATTATATCCAATCCGTCAGCATCTTTCCTGCTGAAAACGCGGATATCGTCCACATTCCATATCCCGAATCCGTGCCTTATGCGGTTTACCCCGAACCGGATCAAAATCGTATCAAGATTTCCCTTTACGGGGTTAAGACCACCAGCACCTGGATAACGCATCGCGATGGGCTAAAGATGATTAAAAAAGTGACCTGGCAGCAGGTGACGCCAGAAACGTATCAGCTTATTATTCAATTAAAAACCCCAAAAATCTGGGGCTATAAGCTCGTGCCAAATGGCTCCTCTCTCGAATTTCGTCTCAAGTATCCGCCACAGCTGCCGGGCGATAACCCGGACATGCCGCTCAAAGGACTCAAGGTGGCGATTGAGGCAGGGCACGGCGGACGTAATCTCGGCGCGGTCGGTCTGTCCGGTTTGCATGAGAAAGCGGTGAACCTGGACGTTGCAAGAGAATTGGAAAACATCTGCCGTGAACACGGCATAGAGGTACTGCAAGTCCGTTACAATGACACCGATATGTTGTTGTCTGAAAAGCTGGAAAAAGTCGAGACCTCTGACGCTGATTTGCTGGTAAGCATTCATGCCAATGCCGGTGGCGGACGAGACGGCTATTTAGGTGTATCCGGTACCAGCACCTATTATAATAATCCGTTTTGGGCAGAGTTTGCGGAAATCATGTATAAGAACTTGCTGGAATTGCCATTGAAGGAATTCGGAGTGGTGGGTTCGTTTAATTACAGTGTCATTCGCATGACCTCACGTCCGGCAATTCTGGTAGAGCAGGCGTTTCTAAGTCATGCAGAAGACGAAGAAAAACTCGCTTTTGTGGAATTTCGCCGCCAAATGGCGCAAAAAATATATGAGGGAATTGTGGATTATGTATCGTATATGTTAGACAATCCGGTAAAGCAGTGATGTGGAATAATTTTTGTTTTGATTTTCGTTGGAAAAAATCAGGTTACAATAATTATTGTATTATACTTATTCATAAAATTTATAAGTATATTAAATTGTCATTTCCCCGCTGCGAAGCAGTCCCTATCATCAGTGACCACTTTGTGGCGGGAAAGGGATCACTACGTGACTACCTGAGTCCCGATCCCGCTAATCTGGATCAATATATTACGCTGAGCTCTTTGGTTTTTTCTTTGTGACCTCTGTGGTTTATTAATTAAACTTTGTAATAAATCTAATATGTACCATCTGTCATTTCGAGCACTGAAATGATAAGCTTATGGTTCCGAAATTACAAACCATGAAAAGAATAAATTCTGTTATTATTTACTTTTACAAACAAAATATCCAATGAACCAAAAATATTACTCATCAGACCCGGAAAGACTCCGACGTCGAAGCCCCGGGCACGATAAAAACAACGGAGGACAGTTATGAAATCTCAAAAATTGGCTGTTAGCAAAGTTATTTTAATTATGGTTGGTATTACATTATTTATCAGCAGCGGTATTTACTTAGGCGGCTCTACCGTTCCATCAGACCAGTGGCAAGCCCGTGAAGCTCCATTAATGACCGAATGGGCAAAAGATGTCACCCCGGACAATGTACATCCGGAGTATCCCCGCCCGCAAATGGTACGACAGGAGTGGATGAACCTCAACGGTCTTTGGGAATACGCTCCGGCTCTTGAAGGCGAACAACCGCCGGTAGGGAAGGAGCTTTCCGGGAAAATTCTGGTGCCCTTTCCGGTGGAATCGGCGCTCTCAGGGGTTATGGAACACCACGACAGGCTCTGGTACCGGCGGACGTTCTCCATCCCGGAATCGTGGGAAGAAAAGGTAGTACTACATTTCGGGGCTGTCGATTGGGAGGCGGTTGTCTACGTTAACGGAAAACAGCTCGGCATGCATCGCGGCGGTTATGACGCCTTCCAATTCGACATCACCGAAGCATTGCTGCCATCGGGAGAACAGGAATTGATTGTCGGTGTTTTCGACCCAACCAATCGGGGCGTTCAACCGGCGGGTAAACAAGTATTGCAGCCGGGGGGAATATTTTACACTTCCAGTACCGGAATCTGGCAGACCGTATGGCTCGAGCCTCTGCCGGCGGTAAATATTACTGGCATGGAAATGAATCCGGACATTGATGCCGGCATATTAAGATTGAAAGTTTTTGTCGACGGATTCACCGATGATCACATTATTGAAGCCGCCGCTTTCGATGGGGACGAACAGGTCGCAATGGTCACCGGCAAGGCAGGCGTTGAACTTACCCTCTCAATCGCCGATGCAAAGCTCTGGGCGCCGGGCAGTCCGTTTCTCTATGATTTGAATGTAGCGCTGAAAGATAACGGCGAGACAGTCGACCGGGTCGATAGTTACTTCGGTATGCGAAAGGTGAGTCTCGGAAAAGACGATAACGGGATCACACGGATTTTCCTGAATAATAAGTTCATCTTTCAGATTGGTCCGCTTGACCAGGGTTTTTGGCCCGACGGTCTGCATACGGCGCCTACGGACGAGGCGCTGCGATTCGATATCGAGATTGCGCAGAAGCTCGGTTTCAACATGATCCGCAAACATACCAAGATTGAGCCGGCGCGCTGGTATTACTGGTGCGATAAATTGGGGATGCTTGTCTGGCAGGACATGGCGAGTCCGAACCAGAGGAATTTCAGAAGAAATCGAAGCCCGGAGACGGACAAGCAGTTTGAATACGAGTTGATGCGTATGGTCGAGGGTTTTCGCAATCATCCCTCCATAATAATGTGGATAATATTCAACGAAGGCTGGGGACAGTTTGATACCGGGCGGTTCACGCAGATGGTTAAAACGAAGGACCCTGACCGGCTGGTGAACAATGCAAGCGGGTGGCGCGACATGAACGTCGGTGATATTGTGGATGTTCACAGCTATCCGGGACCGGATGCTCCTGCACCTGAGCCCGGTCGCGCGGCTGTACTGGGCGAATTCGGCGGGCTCGGTCTGCCGATCGAAAATCATACATGGTCTTCGGAAAGCTGGGGCTATCGAAATCTTACCAGCATGGAAGAGTTGAAAGACCGTTATGAGCTCCTTTTTGACCGGATGTGGCAATTTAAAGACGACCCCGGATTGAGCGCTGCGGTATATACACAGATAACGGACGTGGAAACGGAGGTCAACGGACTCCTGACTTATGACCGCAAAGTTCTGAAACTGAAGGTCGAAGCCGCACAGGCTTTTCATAAGGACGAGATGGTCTCTCCGCCGAAAATTGAGCCGGACGGCGAATCTTTCATCGATGTGGTAACCGTTTCACTGTCGAACCGGAAAGGTGAATCGATCCGCTACACGCTCGATGGAAGCGAACCCTCAAACCTTTCAAATTTATATACTCGTCCCATTACGATTGAAAGCTCGACGACTTTGAAGGCAAGGTCTTTTGACGAAGCGGGGAACAGCAGTTCGGTCTACTCCGCAGTTTTTGAAAAAATGACGTTTAAGGAAGCGCAGACCGATTTGCCCGAACTCGTCGAAGGAATCGCCTTTGAATATTTTGAAGGTAGTTGGGAGCAATTGCCGGACTTCGATCAAGTGACGCCGGTTAAATCTGGAATTACCGATACTATTGACCTGAAACTGCGAAACCGTGATGACAATATAGGTTTAAGGTTCACCGGATACATCCAAATACAAAATGACGGTGTTTATACCTTCTTTACACGTTCGGACGACGGCAGTAAGCTGTACATCGGCGGTGAGGAAATCGTAAACAATGATGGTATTCACGGCATGAGAGAAGAACAGGGAAAGGTCGCTCTCAAAGCGGGTATGCATACGGTAAGAGTTATCTTTTTCCAGGGTGCCAGCGGTCACGGTCTTGAAGTTCGCTACGAAGGACCCGGTATCGAAAAACAGATAATCCCGGCAAATGTCCTTTTTGTAGAGAGAGTGAAAAAGTGAGTTCGGTTTATAAATTAACATTCTATAAATACATGTTTTCTTAATAAAATCAGTTGTGTTTTTTAAAATATGTATTAAATTATATTTTCAAGTTTAAGTAAATTTTTCAAGGTAAATATTGGCAAATAAAATATTTATATTAATCATTACATTTTGACGGAGTAAGTGTGAGTACAATTACTTGGCTACATTTGTCCGATTTACATTTTAAAGCGGATGAGCAATATAAAGAGAATTCGAAGGTTGTTCTTGAAAAACTATTGAGTAATATACAAGTGGAGATGTTGGAAAAGAGAAACTTAATCCCTGATTTAATTATGGTAACCGGAGACATTGCAAATAGTGGTACTCAAGAAGAATACATTCTGGCGAAAGAATTCTTTGATAAATTACTTAGCAAAATTGGCCTACAAAAAGGTCAGTTACTGATTATCCCGGGAAATCATGATGTTGTACGTTCAGAGATATCCTATGGAGTAAAAACTATAATTTCATCTTTAGATGAACAAGAGAAGGTATATAAATTCTTTGTTGATTCAGAAGATCGTAAATTTATATTACGAAAATTAAAAAATTACACAAATTTTATTAGAAACTACACTGGAGATTCTCTGCACCTTAATGATGAAAATTATTATTGTTTTGTAAGAAATTTAAAAGACAAAAACATAGTAATTATTGGCTTAAATTCAGCATGGGCATCTGGTGATAATGATGAAGTTGAAGGTAAAATATTGTTGGGAGAAATGCAAGTGCGTAGGGCAATTGAAAAATTCTCAAAAGCAGATTTATATATTATAATGATGCATCATCCCATTGAATGTTTGAAAGAATTTGATATGGATAGCTGTAAAAAATTGCTTTTTGAAAAAAATGCACTTGTATTGCAAGGTCACAAACATGATCAAGCTTTTGAACGTAGAGAGTTACTTAGTAGTGGTTATTTTTTGACATTTTCTGCCGGTTCTGCCTATGAATCAATAAATAAACACAATGGATACAATTTTGTAAAAATTAATTTAGAAAGCAATTCTGGAATAATTTATCCGAAAATATGGAGCGGTAATGTGACTGGTAATTGGATTGATGATGTATTATCAGTTGGTGAATTACAGGAAGGCGGACGTAAATTTAATTTATCCCAAAAACTTTCTTTAGAATTAAAAGAATCAAGCGAAGAAAAAATTTTACCTAAAACTGCTTATCAAAATCATGAAAAATCATGGGAATATACATGTGCATTACAAAAAACACAACTAAATTTAATGCCTAGTGATATTTACGGGCTTTTTCAAGAGCATTCAGCACGGAAAATAATTTTAGAAATGGAAAAAATATATAAAACGAAAAATCCAAAATTACATGCGCAGTTCTTAAAGGAGCTATTAAATGGCTGATAAAAAAGTACCTTTTTATACCAAAACCGCTGTTTTGGATAAGTATATAAAATCTTCAAATACTTCGGAAGATCCAGAAGCTTTAGCTGTTATATTGGAATCGATCCGTTCAAATCATGATTTACACAACCATTTCTTTCGGAGTGGACCTAATCCTGCTTGGATTAAAATTCTTTGGGATAATGGTTTTTTTAAAAATCCTCCTCCACCAATAAAATTTGGGGATAACTATTCACCTTCAATTTGGCTTGAACAGGAATTTTTAATATCGGCGGCCGATCAATTTCCAGATTTAGTTTTAAAACATATTGAATCGATTGAAGGAGATGATTATTACAAATACAGGGCAATTGAGGCACTTTGTTTGATTGGATCGGAAAAAGCAGAGGCTGCAATACCAAGGTTAGAGCAATGGATTAAAAAACCAAAAGTAGATTTTAGAATTGCAACCTCAGCTTTTAAATTTATAAAATTTCTTGCGAAAGATGGTAAAACAAGTAGTGCTATGAATTTATTCCGTATACTTACGATACCACTTCCACCTCCCGATGCAAAAAAGGTTGAAGGTATAGATATTTTATTAAATACTGAAGCTATTTCTAAATTTGATCGAAGTATTATAGATAATGAATTTCAACAAGTTATTGAATTGCTTGTTGATTTAGATCCACAACAAACTACAGCAATTATTGAAGAACATCTATGTACGGCTTTGAAGTTGGAAGGTGAAGCAAAAAATATGTCAAATTATGATAAGTCCTCATATTGGCGAAACGCTATTGAGGAAACAAACCAAGATTTTTCATCATATCATAGAGATACATTATTAATAGGATTACGTAATGCACTGGAAAGATGGGCTCGAAAGAGTTCAGAAAAGTTGTTGCCTTTTGTAGAAAGGTATCTTAAAGAGGAACGAGAAATTCTTCGAAGGCTGGGGTTCCATATTTTAAATCAGTTTCCTGATAAATTCCCTACCCAGATATCACGTGAATTGCTGAAAGCGGAAAACATTAACGATATAGGTATTCATCATGAATTCTTCATGCTTTTACAAAAAGGTTATCAATATTTGAATCCTTCTGACCAAAAGGCACTTGTTTCTATAATTTTGGATGGTCCCCCAGAAAAGCGTGATGAAGAGAAGGCAAAGTGGATTCATGATGAATATGGCACTGACTCAAAAAAATATAAAGAACAATATTCAAAAAGATGGATTCGTGATAGATTACATATGATTAAAGATCATATCGCTGATGATGCACTTAATAATTATGACAAACTTGTTGAAGAATTAGGGAAACCTGAGAAACCAGATTTTATTGTTTGGAGCCCAGGTGCCTATTTTGAACAAGATGTAAGCCCTGTAGAGGAGCATGAACTTGCGGATATGTCTCCAGAAAGATTAGTCAAGTTTGTTCAAAATTGGCAACCTGATCCCAGAAAACAATTTAATAGGGAACGCGAATCGTATGAAGGATTTGCAAATGCAGTGGCAAAAGTAGTCCTAGACAACCTGGAAAAATTTGAAAAACAATTTACACAGATTGGTTTGCATAGAGCTGAATTTGCATATTCATTTTTTGAACAAATGAAAAAAATTGAAGAAATATCACCTTTGGTTTGGGATTTAAGTGTCTCTCTATGTGAAAGAATATTAGAAGAAGATTCTAAAAGGAATGACATTGATGGTAAACAAAGTGGAAATTGGTTATGGGCTCGGAAAAGAATTGTAAGCTTTTTACAAGATAGATTAGAGAAAAAAGGAATGATTCCGCTAGAATACTTACTTAGAATCAAAAATATTCTTAAAATACTGGTTAATGATCCTGATCCAGGCGCTGAACAGGACCAGCCAGCAAAGGGGTGGTTTGGACATAATGATCCAGCTACAGTGGCGATTAACCATGTTAGACCTGAGGCATTGTCTACGCTAATAAACTACTCTTTATACAAACTGCCAGAAGAAGTTAAAAAGGAAAGACCCGGTCCACCTCGTTTTGATAGTGATGTTAAAGATGTATTAACTAAAAAACTGGATAAGAAAGAAGATCCTAGCTGGGCTGTACATTCAATTTTTGGCAAACACTTATGGTTATTATACTGGATGGATAAAAAATGGGTTGAATCTCATATTGATCAAATATTTCCAGAAGAAAAAGATGAAGTTAGTATGAGGTTTTTTGTAGCCGCTTGGGACTCTTTCGTTATTTTTAATCATTTTAATATTCCTATGTTGAATATATTATATAAAAAATATGATCATGCTATAGATAATTTAGGAAAAGGATATACAACAGAAACCCACCTTAACCCAGAGAGTAGCCTTGCTAATCATTTAATATTAGAATATTTTCTTTCTGATAAAGATATATTTGGTTCACAAGAAAAGCAACCACTAATAGTAAAGTTCTTTGAAAAAGTAAAATCTGAGCATAGGGGAAGAGCTTGTTGGGTATTGTGGAAATTGATTGAGGAAAATCCTTCAGAAAGAAAGAAATATTGGTCGAAAGTGCGTGCCCTTTGGGAATGGCGTGTAAACATTGCTACTAGTATGAATAATCCAGATGATTTTGATGATGAAATGGAATGGCTTGCCCATCTTCCAGCTCTTGCTCCGTCACCAGAAACAATTTCATCACTATGTTATATATTAGAAGGTATGTTACCTCATATTACGCGAGGTGAACACAGAATTGGCTGGAATGCTATTGAAGAATATCTTGCAAAAGAAGTTGAAAGAGAACCAGAAAATACTATTGAATACTACTACCATATGCGTGAAAAATGTGAAAAAAGTGGTGAACCATTTTTTATTTATCACGATGAAAAGGCACGTAAAATAATAGAGACTGCTGCCAGTAATAAAGGTTCTAGAGAAAAGGCTCTTTATTTAATTGATTTACTTGCTCGTTCAGGAATACACAGTTATAGAGATATTTACGATCGCTATGCAAATTAATAATTATAATTATAAAATTATTTTTTTGGATAGCATTGAATAGTATAAATCTTATCCAATTTACAGCTTTAATATACATTAAAAAATGTAAGAAGTCGAAGGTGAAGAACACCTTCGACAGCAAGAACATCCAGCTAAGAGGGAACAGCTAAGCGAAAACTATTTAAAATGCGGACAATTTTATGACCGGAGTAATAAATATCCTGCCCTTCAATAAATAGATTTATTTTTCTTTCACTATGCTTATATCAGGAATATATTTTTTTGGAAACTCTATCTATCCGTTAAGTATTTTGTCTGCTTCTTCTTTATCGAGGTCCATTACGTATTTAATTCCGCTGATTTCGCTTGCTTCGGGCGTCAGGGAGGCTAAGTCGCCTCGTGAAATGTGTTCGAGTGCGAACTTTCTACTGCCTGCCATGAGCTGACGCAGTCCCTGTGCCAGTCTTTCGTAATATGTGTACAGCCCGATAGCCCCGGCGGGAATTTTCTCAAACTCTTTATCTCCCAACTCTTTACGGAGCTCGGTCGAGGTTACGAAAATTTCATTTTTTGAATTCCCGAAGCGTTCTACGTATACGGGGAGCATGTTCTCATCGATTGCGCGTCCGATTGTCTTACCTACCATGGCGGCAGCTATCGGACCCCGAGCCATGCCAACGAGCTTCACGAATGGCGCTCCCATAGCAAGACCCTTGAATATCTGGTCTTCGAATGTAAATCCGCCAGCCACTGCAATAGCGGGTACATGTCCCCCCTTGTCGGCAATACGCTTTGTATATTGATAAAGAAGCGAATGCAGCTCCACCGGAGGTATACCCCATTCATTCATCATCCGCCATGGGCTCATACCGGTTCCGCCGCCTGCGCCGTCAACGGTAAGAAGGTCTAATTTATATTTAGATGCAAACTTAACCGCGCGCGCCAGGTCAGCCGGACGGTAGGCGCCCGTTTTTAGAAAGATGTATTTTGCGCCTGCTTTGCGGAGTTCTTCAACTCGTTTTGCAAAAGATTCTTCGGTAACCATGCCGACTCGTGAATGTCGTTCAAATTCTTTAAAAGCGCCTCGCTCGAACGCCTTTATTACAACCGGATCAGTCGGATTCGGCAGAACGATATATCCCCGTTCGTACAACATTTGTGCTTTTTTGAGGTCGGTTATTTTAACTTCGCCGCCGATGTCCTTTGCGCCCTGCCCCCATTTGAGTTCAGCGCACTCGATGCCAAGCTTTTCGATTGCAAATTCCTGTACCCCCAGACGCGTATCTTCGATGTTCCCCTGTAATACTATCGCACCGTAGCCGTCGCGCTGATGGTCCTTGAAAAGACTTACCCTGCGCTTCAAATCCACCGCATCGACCACTCTGCCGTTCTTAATTGTAGCTTCGGTATCCATGCCGACAACATTCTCACCGATAGTTAATCCCGTACCTGCAAGAGCGGAACCGATACCCAGACCTTCCCAGTTGTTTTTTGCGATGTTGGTTGAACCGATGCCGGGAATAATCCAGGGATAGCGAAACTTCAAACCGTTATCATGCCCGAACCGTACTTCGAGATTCACGGCAGGGAAAATAGCCTTATCGCTGTCGGCTTCAATTCCGACAGCACCGACAGCCGTGCCCATTATGTTGAAATGGGAATAATCGACAGGATATATTTTTTCAGCAGCGGTGGTTATTATCCCGAACGGCTGTGGATAGATTACCTCGTGCCCGCGGTAAGCGGATTTGCCTATCTCGCACATGCCGATACAGCCGTCGATGCAGGTAACGCACATACCCGAAATGGGTGTAATCGATCCTTCGGTTCTATTTTTTGTCAACGTAGCTGCCGAAGTGTTTACTCTTGAAAGTGACATCTTGTACTCCTCCTTTATACTTTTGTTTTTTCTTTTACGCAAGTTCCACAATCACCCTTCAGCCCCATCCAGCAAGCATAGTTATCATAAGGTTCAAGACAGGTGGGCTGCAGTGTATTTTCACATCTGCCGCATAATACATTTTCCGGCTTTGGACCTTCACACCGCAGCGTACATGCAGGACAGATATACATACAGGCGCCGCACCTTCTGCACTCCTCCGAGGTCATGTCGAATGGAGTTGTTATTTTCAGTTTATTTCCTCTGTTAGCAAGTCCGATAGCCTTTGCCATCATTTGTTCTTCACACATTCTCACGCATAGCCCGCAGTAAATGCAGTTCTCCCATTTGGGCTTGAACCTTACTTGTTCTAAGCCCATCTTCGCCGCAAGGTCCTGCAATACCTTGGACGTAGGACACTGAGCAATAAGCAGCTCCAAGATCACTTTTCTTGCCGTTACGACTCTTTTTGTCGCAGTCCGCACAATGAGCCCTTCTTCGACGGGGTATGTGCAGGATGTTACTATCTTAGACTTTTCACCTGCGCCTATCTCAACGATACATAAGCGGCATCCCCCCCATGCTGAAAGCCCCTCGTTGTAGCATAATGTAGGTATATCTATTCCCAGGAATTTTGCTGTCTCGAGTATTGTCCAATCTTCAGAGGCATCAAAACTAATTCCATCAATTGATATTTTAGGCATTTACTTTTTCTCCTCTTCCATTAATGAACCGCTCTTAATTTCCTCCAAGTATCTTTGTCCTTCTTCTGTTTGAAGGTCACATCGCAAACATCTCTTTGCTTCTTTAACCGCCTGTTCTTCAGTAAAACACTGTTCGACTTCATTGAAATTATATTTCCTTTCTTGTGGGGAGAGGTGAAGTTTTTCCTGCCTTTTGGACGATAAACTTTCCTCAAGTTCCTCATCGGATATAACGAGAGGTTCTATATAAATAGAAGGTCTTGTTATTTTATATGTACGCTTTACCTCTTTTCCGCTTAGAAATTGATCTATGGACTCAGAGGCGATTTTACCGGAGGCTGCAGCATCAACAACGGTATTCGGTCCAGTAACCAAATCTCCACCTGCGAAGACTCCCGGTCTTATTGTAAGTAAAGTTTCAGTGTCGGCTAACACTGTATCCCATTTTGAGAACTCAAGTTTTTCCTCCTTCAAGAATGTAGTATCCGGACTTTCACTAATGCAAACGATTAAACTATCAAGCTCTGCAGTAAACTCCGAGCCATCTATTGGAATAGGTCTTCTTCTACCCGAATCATCTATTTCGCCCAATTTCATTTTCAAAAATTCACAGGCTTTTAGTTTTCCATTATCAGTTATTATCCGTTTTGGGGCGGTTAAAAAATCTATTTTTATTCCCTCTTGAAGTGCACCTTTCACTTCCTCCTTATACGCAGGCATTTCAGCTATCGTTCTTCTATAGAAGATAGTTATACTTTTGGATTTTCCCTTGCGTAATATAGTTCTTGCCGCATCTACCGCTGAGTTACCACCTCCAATTACTCCTACTTTTCCGCCGATTTCTATATCTTTTCCAAGATTTAGGGCTGTCAACGCTTTCATACCGGGTATTACACCTTCAACATTTTCGCCAGGAATATTTAATTTCAACGATTTGTGTGCACCTGTAGCGATAAATACAGCTTTATAACCCTGATTAAATAGGTCATCTAAAACAAAATCCTTACCAAGAGCAAAATTTGTGCGCATCTCTACGCCTGCACTTTTGATATAATTAATTTCACTCTCCAGTATATCTTTAGGTAGTCTATATTCAGGTATTCCTACTGCAAGCATTCCTCCAATTACAGGTTGTTTTTCAAATATTGTAACAACATAACCCTTTTGAGCAAGAAAAAATCCGCATGTGAGACCTGCAGGACCGGAACCAATTATGGCTACTTTAATATTTTTGGTTTTTTCTGGAGATTCTGCTTTAATCTGAAGATTATTTCTTAATCCATAATCTGTGATGAATCTTTTGAGATCTCTTATTGCAACAGGCTCTCCACCTTCACCTGCTTTACACTTAGTTTCACAAGGATGATGACACACACGTGCATGGACAGAAGCGAGTGGATTGTCCTTTTTTATTATTTTCAGAGCATCTTCGTACTTCTCCGCTGCTATGAGAGCAATATAAACCGAGGCTTCTGTATCTATAGGGCAAGTATATTGACATGGAGAATATATAATTTCCTTGCATACACCTGCATTGCATATTTTCTTTTCGATATGGTCTGTATACTCATTCTTAAAATAACGAAGGGTTGCTAACACAGGATTTGGTGCAGTTTGACCGAGTCCGCAAAGTGAAGTATCTTTTATCACATTTCCCAATTGGTCGAGTGTGTCAATATCTTCGTCTTTACCTTTTCCTTCGGTTATATCTGTAAGTATCTCAAACATGCGCTGAGTTCCCTCTCTGCATGGAACACATTTGCCGCAGGACTCATCCTGAAGGAAATCAGTAAAATACTTAGCTATGTCGACCATACATGTATTCTCGTCCATGACGATCATACCGCCTGAGCCCATAATTGAGCCGGCTTTTGTCAAACTGTCATAATCAATGGGTAGATCAAACAGTTCTGCCGGTATACAGCCTCCGGAAGGACCTCCTGTCTGCACAGCCTTTATTTTTGCCTCGCCGATAGAACCACCGCCAATATCATAGATTATTTCTTTGATGGGGATTCCCATCGGCACTTCTACTAAACCCGTATTTCTGATTTGCCCGACCAGGCTGAAGATTTTTGTACCGGTGTTCCCGGACACTCCTACTTTAGCAAACTCTTCTGCTCCGATACTTATTATAACAGGGATATTCGCAAGTGTTTCAACATTATTAATGCATGTTGAATGACCCCATAATCCTTTATCAGTGGGGTATGGCGGGCGCTGTCTGGGTCCGCCCCTTTTTCCCTCGATTGACCGGATGAGCGCCGTTTCTTCCCCGCACACAAAAGCCCCTGCTCCACGTACAATCTCAATATCAAATGAAATCCCAGTACCTAATATGTTCTCACCTAAGAGACCGAGTTCGTGTGCTTGTCTGAGTGCGATAACCGAGTGTTTGATGGCAAGCGGGTATTCGCTGCGAACGTATATGATACCCTTAGTTGCACCGATGGCTGTCCCGGCAATGAGCATTCCTTCGATAATCGAGTGGGGATTTCCCTCAAGAAGCCCCCGGTCCATATAAGCGCCCGGGTCGCCTTCGTCAGCATTGCATATGACGAATCTTTGAGCCGATCCATTACCCGATGCTCTGGCAATCTCCCATTTATTACCCGTTGGAAAACCTGCGCCGCCTCTACCTCTGATCCCCGATTGTTTGACCTCCCTGATAATCCAATTGGAATCGGGATTATCAATCACTTTCTCTAAGGCTGTATATCCATCGTTCTTGATGTAATCAAAAATCCGTATCGGGTCTATGTGCTCATTTTTCCCGAGTATGGTCCGAGTTTGTTTTTTAAAAAAAGGGATATCTTCCTTGGATATATAATATTCATCTTCGCCGGGTTCTCTATAAAGAAGTTCTTCGATAATGTTTCCTTCTATGGCTGCATCTACAATTCCGGGGACATCTTCCATTTTAAGCTTGGGGTAGAGATTCTTACCGGGCTCCACCACTATAAAAGGATTCATTTCGCAAAAGCCCTGGCAGCCTGTAATCCTCAGTGAGATTCTACCCTGGAGTTTTTTATCAAGAATGCATCGTTTAACTATTCGAATTATGTCATTAGCGCCGCTTGCTTGCCCGCATGTTCCTGCACTAATCACTATGCAGGGCTTTTCCTCTTTCACTTCGTCTAAAATGATTCGGCGAAAATCCCTAAATTCTTCTACAGTCGAAAGTCGTTTCATTAAACCGTGCCTTTCATTTGAGTTACTAATCAGGTCTTTAAATGGTCTGCATTTATTTTACCGTACACCTGATGGTTTTTAGATAATGCCTCATTATCAAATGCAACCAGTTTTATGCTATAAGTAATATGTATTGTTCAATTTAAAAAATTAATCCAAATTCCTTATAACTGTATGTTGGTATTTTTTTCATCCCAAAATGAGTTAAAAACAATCTCACATTCTGCCATCCTACACTTCCCATCCTGTCATCCTGAACCTCCCATCCTGTCATCCTGAACTTGTTTCAGGATCTTCTGCATACCATTCATCCGCCAAATCCATAAATTTAGGGTTCATGTTTTTTATCAGGTTAATCTTCCACTCCCGATGCCAGTTTTTAAATTGTTTTTCACGGGCTAATGCATCTCTTATATATTTGAATTCCTCAAAGTAAACAAGTTTTTTCAGTTTATATTTTTTCGAAAAACCATCAATTAATTCATTCTTGTGTTCATAGATTCTTCGTTCAAGATTATCGGTTACACCTATATATAATGATTTATTTTTGTAGTTAGTCAAAATGTAAACATAATACGCTTTATGTCTCATGTATAGATCAATTAAGATCCTGAAACAAGTTCAGGATGACAGGATGTATAATTCCAGATGAGAGGATGCAAGTCAAAAAATAGCTTGTATTTATTTTACTATACACCTGACGTTCTTTAGATAAAACCTCGTTATAAAATGCAAACTATTTAATGCTCTCCGTAATAACTTAATATTTACCATGAGTAATATAAATTCCCATTTATGTTAAATCCAGCATATGTCCTTTACACCCGCGGCGGGAGCATATTTGAACAACACCGCCTCCCCTCACAATCATCGGAACCATGGATGCGGCGCATTCCGGACAGCGGGATGCTCCGGTGAGTTCTGAATGGCAGTGTGGGCAGAAAATGTTTACAACTGTGTCTAAAGGAATTTTATACTCGTGTTCAATAGAATAGCTTCCATATAAACTTGATAACCTGAGCCATCCGTGTTTTTGTCCGAAAGATACGGTAACACGTATGGAGGGATGCCCATCGATGTCAAAACTTTTATCCATCAGACTATGGTTGCATTGCGGGCAGCTTACCTCAACCGGGAAAATCCGCTGGTCTGTCGTAATTTCGACCTTATCTATGCCCGTACGCGCCTTGCTTATTATCTTTTTGACCTTTGTTATGTCTACTTTCGAGAAGTAATGACCATCAACAATTGCGATTGGACCGAGCGCACAAGCGCCTACACATCTGACAGTTTCCAGTGTGAATTCGCGGTCTGGTGTCGTTTCGCCTGCTTTGATTTTTAGCCGGCGTTCAAATTCCTCAACTATGGCAGGACCGCCGCGTACATGACATGCTGTTCCAAGGCATACTAAAGTGAGATGTTTTCCTCTTGGCTTAAGGCTGAACGATTTATAAAATGTTGCCACTCCATAAATATCGGTTAGAGAACGGTCTGTTTTCTCAGCCACTATTTTTAGCGCCTCTGCCGGTAAATAGCTGTACTGTTTCTGGATGTCTTCAAGGATAGAGATTATTCCTCCATTATCCCGGTAATGCTTTTCGACTATATCGATAATATTCTCTTTTTTCATATTTTTCCTGCCTTAAAAAAATGATAAATAAAATATACTTTAACGTTCTAAATAGTTGCATAAATTCGCAAAAATAGGAATTTTCACGTTTTTTTGAGATATAAAAATGCATTTTGACTTAAAATCATGATATTCTCAGGCAAAATTCTGTCAAAACACCAATGTAAATAATAATATCATAAGAAATGCAAATTCTATTCCAAATTATTGCCTGAGCATTTGAACAAATCCAGATTTCTCATAAATAAATCATTTAATGATTTGATTGTTAACTTGATCTATTCATAAGTTCGATTTGTGTGTAATGAAAAACTAAAGAATGTAAGTTTAAAACAATGTCATTCCCGCCACGAAAGTGCCCCGAGTACTCGGGGTCACTATGTGAGTGGCTTTCGCCATGAAAACGGGAATCCATAAAAATTCAACTGGATTCCCACTTTCGTGGGAATGACAATAAAGAGTGGGAATGACAATAAAGAGTGGGAATGACAATAAAGAGTGGGAATGACAATAAAGAGTAGGAATGACAATAAAGAGTGGGAATGACAATAAGTGTGAAATTAAACATCTTATTATGATAATCAATACAACATTTTCATCCCGCTTAGCGGGACAAAGATCACAAAGAAAAAACCAAAGAGCCCAGCGTAATATATTGATCCCGCTTAGCGGGATATAATTTATAAATAAACCTGCTTAAACACATATTCTATCTTTTTCTGCAGATTTACAGATTTTTTCGGTTAATAGTTGATAACTGAAAATTGAGAAATGACATCTTAAATAAGTTAACATTATCAATTGTATAAAGCAATTTATATTAAAATTCTGAGGTAAAAAAATATATCTCCCAACTATAGATAAATTATTTGACGGATTTACCTGTTTTTGATAATGCCTTACGCTTACACATGAAAACCGACCTCTAAAAGCTAAAAGATAATAGCTAATAGCTGCCAGCAGCAAAAATATCTTGCTTCAGAAAAAGATACTGTGTAAATTTCATTTTTAAATATTTATTATTTCTTTGCGTTCCGCTAAGCGGGAAGAGAATTTTTAAGATACAATGAGTTTCGATAAAAAAGATATAATACACGATATAATTCTTGATTCCATTGCTGATGGTGTATTCACGGTGGACAGGGATTGGAACATTACGTCATTTAATCGGGCAGCCGAAGAAATTACCGGAGTGTCGAAAGAGCAGGCGATCGGGCAAAAGTGCTGGGATGTTTTCCGTGCAAATATCTGCCAGAGTTCCTGCGCTCTTCGGTCTACCATCGAAAGTGGTAAAAACCTGATCAATCTTCGGGTCAACATTCTCAACAGCGAGGGGGATACAGTTCCCATCAGCATCAGCACAGCCGTACTCAGGGATGAGCAGGGGAATATTCTCGGGGGTGTAGAAACATTCAGAGATTTATCTGTAGAGGAATCATTGCGTAAGGAAATTCAGGATAAATATACTTTCGCAGACATCATTAGTAAAAATCACGAAATCGGGAAAATTTTTGATATTCTCCCCGACATCGCAGTAAGTGACAGCACTGTGCTCATCGAGGGACCGAGTGGAACCGGAAAAGAACTCTTTGCTAAGGCTATTCACCATTTGAGTAACCGGCGGGACAATAAATATGTGGTCGTAAATTGCGGTGCTTTGCCCGATACTCTGCTCGAATCCGAACTTTTTGGATACGTGAGAGGCGCATTTACCGATGCAAAAAAAGACAAGCCCGGTCGCTTTGCTCTCGCTGAAGGCGGCACAATTTTTCTCGATGAAATTGGCGATGTTTCTCAATTAGTACAGGTCAAACTGCTCAGAGTACTGCAGGAAAAGGAGTATGAGCCGCTCGGTGCAACTACTACTATGAAAGCGGATGTGCGGGTTATTGCGGCTTCGAATAAAAATCTTCACGACCTTATCAAAAGCGGTGCGTTTCGTGAAGACCTTTATTACCGGCTGAATGTCGTAAAAATTACTCTGCCCACACTTTCTAAACGGCGTGAGGATATTCCACTTTTGGTCGAACATTTTATTCGAAAATTCAATGCAAAAACAGGCAAGGAGATTGTCCGAATCACCGATGATGTACTTGATATGTTGATGGATTATGATTTTCCCGGAAATGTAAGAGAATTGGAAAATATCATTGAGCACGCATTTGTTTTATGTCGCGGCAGTGAAATTGACGTTTCGCACCTTCCTAAAGAACTGGTAGAAACAACTCGTGTATATACCACACCAAAAACCCTCTCTGCAGAAAACCCCCTCCATAATGCAGAGGCAGCCGTAATCATGGAAACTCTCCGTAAATATAACGGGGACAGGCTTAAAACTGCTTCTGCTCTCGGGATGCACAAAACGACCCTATGGCGAAAAATGAAGAAGTACAATATTACTTAATCACCGATTGATACTACTGCATAAGTTTCGATTGCAATATTGCAACCCTGCCTGAGCCATACTGCATTTATGCAATAAGCACAAGTCTTTTTATTCATTGGAATATTATTCATAATTTATTGATAATACAGGTGTTATAAATATTTTTACATAGATGGCATATTTGTTGCAATCTCTTTATAGAAAGAGGAGGCTCATCAGTGAAGATTGCAATTTCTCTTTTCGGAGAACGTGTTTCACCCCGCTTTGATTATGCAGAGAAGTTTCTTATCGTTGATATAGTGAGTGGTGAAATTACACGTAGAGAGATTGTGCCTGCAGGAGAGCCGTTTCCGTTAACTCGCGTGAGTATGCTTTGCAACCTGGGTGTAGAAACGCTCATCTGCGGTGGCATCGACAGATTTTCTGCCCGGCAGCTCAAATATCATGGGGTTACAATTTATGCATGGGTTACCGGTGAAGCGGAAGATGCGCTGCAGGGATTTCTGAAAGGGGAGCTTCAACCCGGCGCGATGATGGGTTTGGGAGGACGGCGTAAGGGACGTTGGCGGTTTAAATGTGGAAAAGGACACGTATCAAATTACAATAACGTACTAAATAGAAACGAGGAGGTGATTAATATGCCAAGAAGAGACGGCACAGGACCCGGTGGTAAAGGACCGGGCACAGGGCGAGGACTCGGACCCTGCGGAGGAGGTCAAAAAGGACAAAGTGGTCAGGGCGGCGGTCGCGGTGGCGGTCGCGGTAGCGGACAGGGAGGAAAAGGAACCGGACGTAAAGGCGGGCAATCCCAATAGGTAAATTCATAGAAATCTATTTATTGTTCTGAGTTATTGGGTTTTTTCTTTGTGATCTCTGTCCCGAAGTTTCGGGATAAATTATTCAGGTTAAAAAATAATAGGAGGTGATTTTTATGCCAGCAGGAGATAGAACAGGACCGATGGGTATGGGTCCTATGACAGGAAGGGCTGCCGGTTACTGTGCCGGTTACCCGGTCCCGGGATATTTAAACCCGGTTGGTGGACGCGGAATCGGATTTGGTCGCGGTTACGGCAGAGGACCCGGCATGGGTCGGGGTAGAATGGCGAGATGGGGCGGTTATTATCCAATGCCATATTCATACGGTTTATATCCTGTTCAGCCAACATCGAAAGAGGAGAAAACACTTCTTGAAGACCAGATGAAAATGCTGCAGGGAGAAATGGACGCTATCAAGCAGAGAATTGAAGAGCTTGGTAAACAGGAGAAAGAATAAGTAACGTGATTTAAACAAGGGGGGAAATATGCAGATTCATTTTCCCCCCGATATTCTGCCATTTATCGATAAGAGAGGGATCAGCATGAAAATTGCGGTAACGTCAACAGGTGATACGGTTGATTCGCAGGTAGACCCGCGGTTTGGTCGCGCAAGCAAGTTCATAGTGTACGAGACCGATACGGGGAAAACCCGGGTTATAAACAACACCCAGAGTCTTAACCTTCCCCAGGGTGCGGGTATTCAGACAGCAGAGAATCTCTCGCGTCTCGACGTGGAGTGTGTTATTACCGGGCACTGCGGACCTAAGGCATTTCGAACGCTTCAATCAGCAGGAATAAAAGTGATCGTTGGCGCCGGGGGGACAGTTGCCGAAGTGATCGAACAGTTCAAATCCGGAAAGTTATCTCCGGCAGAAACTCCTGATGTAGAGGGACATTGGATGTAGAGTATGAAAACGGTTTTGGAATGTATTCCCTGCTTTTTGCGGCAGGCGCTCGATGCCGGCAGGATGGCAACCACTGATGCGGCGGTGCATGAAAAAATACTGAGAGCAGTATTGAAAAAAGTTTACGAAATGTCATTTTTGCAATCACCGCCGCACATGGGACAGGAAATTCACCGGATTATCAGAGAATTGTCCGGAAATCGTGACCCTTATGCTGAGATCAAGAGCCATTTTAACAGGGCTGCATTAGATATGTATCAAGAACTTAAAGAGAAAGTCCGCAGCGCAGAACACCCATTCGAGACGGCTGTCCGCCTTGCAATAGCGGGAAATATTATCGACTTTGCTTTTAATTCAAATAAGGATAATATAAAATTGACTGACGCAGTAGACGATACCCTTTCACGTCAACTTGTAATTAACCATATTGCACAACTTAAGGGGAAAGCTGTTCAGGCAAGAAGTATTCTTTATCTTGGTGATAATGCAGGCGAGATTGTCTTTGACCGCATTCTGATTGAGGAATTGCCCGTTGAACGCACCGCATTTGCGGTGAAAGCGCAGCCGATCATAAATGATGTAACGAGAGAAGATGCGGAATTTGTGGGGATGACAGAAATCGTTGAAGTTATAGACAACGGTTCCGATGCGCCGGGGACAATCCTTGAAACCTGTTCAGATGAGTTTCGTAGACGTTTCGAGCAAGCCGATTTAGTAATTTCCAAAGGACAGGGAAACTACGAAACGCTGAATACTATTGATCAAAAAAATATATTCCACCTGTTGAAAGTTAAGTGTCCGGTAATTGCAAAGGATATCGGCTGTGATGAAGGAAGCATTATTGTTTTGGAGCAAAGGTTATAAAGTTGTCTCCCCGATGGGCATACATCCGGCGTTGACTGCTTCGCCGGTTTCTTGCCAGCTCACTAATGCGGCGGCAATAAGCTCACTGTTGGTGTTGTCACCAACAGTGAAATAGAAGTACAAGTGTGTTAGTTACAACACCAACACACGGCTTAACAAATACTAAATCTGATATTAATTAGGACGTAATATATAACAAGATTAATTCATGAACTTTTCAGAAACAATGTGTTTTTGAATACTATAACAAAAGCTGTTATACTTATTTTGACAGGATTTACAAGATAAACTGGATACAATATCTTGTTTATCATGTGAATTTTGTTAAAAAATATTATGAAATAAGTTCAGTCAAATACTTTTTATTTAACAGACAATCAATTCAAACATGAATATAAATAGGATGATTTGTAAAAGTTTTTAATCTGACTAATTCATCCCGCTTAGCGGGATTTTCAGAAATAAAGTATTTTATTAAACTTTAACAAAAAGCTGTTATGCTATCCTATGTAATGGTATAGATTTAGTTATTTGAACTCGTTTAATTTTTCACCCTAACCCTAACCCCGAGTACTCGGGGAACAAACAGGTATAAATTAAATTATTCAAAGAGCAAAGTCAGATGGCTAAATCTTTACATGTAATGTAGTTTAAGCTACATGAGAATGGATTTACCCCTGCACGAGTGCTCGGGGTACGGGACATGATAAACTGGATATAATATCTTGTTTATCATGTAAATCCTGTCAAAAAATCCCGAGTACTCGGGATGAATAATTCAGGATAAGTCGGTAAAAGCGGCAATAAGAGCAGTGCGAAAGTGAATCCTGAAATGATTATCGCAATAGCAAGCGGAAAAGGCGGCACCGGTAAGACAACTGTGGCGACGAATCTCGCCATTTCAATAGGAAACAATGTCAGGCTACTCGACTGCGACGTTGAAGAGCCTAACTGTCATATATTTCTGAAACCGGAAATCGTGAGCACTGAGAAGGTTGGTGTGCCGGTACCGCAAGTAGATGAAGACAAATGCACCGCATGCGGGGAATGCGGGAAAATTTGCCAGTTCAGCGCTATAGTCTCATTAGAGACAAAAACGCTCACATTTCCGGAGCTTTGCCACGGCTGCGGAGGATGCACCCTTGTCTGTCCGGAAAAGGCAATTGTCGAAGTGAGCAGGGAAGTGGGAGTGCTCGAAAGGGGACAGTCTGGTAATATTGAATTTGTGCATGGCAGCCTCCGTGTGGGCGAAGCAATGTCGCCGCCGCTTATACGCGCTGTTAAAAAATATGCGAAAACAGACGGAATTACTATTATCGACGCACCGCCGGGCACCTCTTGTCCCGTGATCGAATCGATCAAAAACAGTGATTATGTCATTCTGGTTACGGAACCTACTCCTTTCGGGCTTAATGATCTGATTCTTGCGGTAGGTATGGTGAGAGAACTTGGTATACCTTTCGGTGTTTTGATAAACCGCGCTTCTATTGGAGATGGGCGTGTGCGTGACTATTGCTTGCAGGAAGACATCAAAATTCTTCTTGAAATACCTGATGACAGGAAAATCGCAGAAGCCTATTCAAGAGGCGAAGTAGTGGTAGACGTGCTTCCGGAACTTCGTGATACGTTCAAAGAGTTGTATTCTATCGTTATCAACGAAGTCTCCGAAAATGCAGCGTGCATTCAATAAGTTGGTTCATCCGATTAATGAGTAAATGCTATCGTTAAGCAATATACCTACTGCAAAATAGTAGTTTTTTATGAGCCAAGCTTATTCATAAAATTTAGAAGTATATGAAATTGTCATTTCGACCGGAGTTCCGAATTATAACAAAAATATACATACACAAAAAACCACTATTCGGAACGGAGCGGAGAAATCCCGAAGCTTCGGGATGTCTTCCCGAGTACTCGGGACTCGACATGACTCATTGTAATATGTTTTATTGTTATTTTGCATTAGGTCTAATATACAAAAATTTTCAGAACCACTCCGAAGGAGTCCCTTTTGGCGTAGCCACCACTTCGTGGCACAAGGTGACCACTGGTGGGGCAGATAGACGCTGGTGAAATAATGGGTTTGATATAAGGAATATCATGGCAATCAGTTAATCACAGGTATCAGCGGTTCAGACATGTTCTTTGGGGTTTTTTGTTTACGGAAGTTTTTGAGAAAATCATCCCGAGTACTCGGGATTCGCTGTTTTCCGTTAAAATTACAAGATACTATTTCAGTGTTAATTTTTTTCTCGAATACTCATTTTCATGATGAACCAAAAATACAAAAGTTCCGATATTATAATATTCTTATTAATTTTTCTGTGTCCTCCCACGTAAGTGGTGGCTTTCGTTATGTGCATTCTTTGCGTTCTCTGCGGTTAAAATAATTTTGGTTTATGGTCGAGCGGATTTCCAATGAAAGAGCTTGTGGTTATCAGCGGTAAAGGCGGAACGGGCAAGACGAGTATAGTTGCCTCATTTGCGGCGCTGGCAAAGAAGAAGGTTCTCGCTGACTGCGATGTTGATGCTGCTGATTTGCATTTGATTCTTCAACCGCGTAATGTGCATAGTGAACTCTTCACAGGCGGAAAAGAAGCGGTTGTTCGTGAAGATGAATGCATTGGATGTGGTACATGTTCAAACCTGTGCCGTTTTGATGCGGTAACTTTGAATAATGGCAATGGAGATATTCCAAAAGCCTCGATCGACCCCATTGCCTGTGATGGATGTGGAGTATGTGTGAAGTTCTGCCCGGAAAATGCGATAGAACTCAGGGAAAAAACAAGCGGCGAATGGTTTATTTCGGAAACCACATACGGACCTATGGTACACGCGAAGCTTGGAATTGCAGAGGAAAACTCGGGCAAACTCGTCACCCTGGTGCGCTTCCACGCAAAAAAAGTAGCGTATGATAACGGGTGTGACACCGTAATCATTGATGGCTCGCCAGGAATAGGTTGTCCCGTTATCGCCTCGATCACTGCTGCATCCCTTGTGCTTGCGGTAACAGAACCGACCCTTTCCGGTCTGCACGACTTAGAACGGGTGGTTAATCTTGCCGGACATTTTAAAATACCGGTTGCAGTTTGCATAAATAAATATGACATTAACACAGAAATGGCGGAGCGGATCGAGAAGTTTTGCCTTGAGCAAAAGCTAAAAGTTGTGGGGAAAATCCCGTACGATCCTGTAGTAACCAGGGCTCAGCTTGCAAAAGTAAGTGTTGTGGAGTATTCCGGAGCGCCGGTTGCGCTTGAAATAAAAAAAATGTGGCGGGAAATCAATTATATTCTTGGATAAGAGGAGATTAGTATGGATGGAGAAAAATCAAATAGCGGGCATGATGGAGAAACCGGTTCTGCTGCAGCTCAACGTTCTGATGAAAAACTTGAGCAGTATCTTGAGCGAGAGGCTTTGCAGCAGCGGATGTGTCACATACAGCACAAGATACTTATACTTTCCGGAAAGGGTGGTGTGGGGAAAAGCACGATAGCGGTAAATCTCGCCGTTTCGCTCTCTCTTGCCGGGAAAAAAGTGGGGTTACTCGATATTGATATTCACGGTCCGAGTATTCCAAGGCTTTTGAACATGGAGGGGGCAAAGATAAATGCTATGGGTAATGAGCTTATTCCAGCTTACTTTGAAAACCATATTAAAGTGATGTCGATTGGATTTTTACTCGGTGAAGGCGACCAGGCGGTTATCTGGCGCGGTCCAATGAAAATGAATATAATCAAGCAATTTTTAAAAGATGTAGAATGGGGAGAACTCGACTACCTTATCATCGATTCCCCCCCGGGAACAGGCGATGAACCGCTTTCTATATGCCAGCTTATTGAAGATGCTGATGGAGCAATTATCGTAACCACCCCGCAGGAGCTTTCACTGATCGATGTACGCAGGTCTATAACCTTTTGTCGAAAGCTCAACCTGCCTGTGCTTGGGGTCGTAGAAAACATGAGTGGATTTGTATGCCCACACTGCAGCAAGGTAGTGGATATATTCAAAAAGGGGGGTGGTGAGTTGATGTCCCGGGAAATGAATGTCCCATTCCTCGGGAGTATTCCGATAGATTCAGACATTGTAATGGCATGTGATTCAGGACAACCGTATATTTCACATTACAGTAGTTCTGAAACGGCAAAATCGTTTGCAAGAATAACCCGACCAATCATTGAACTGGATACTCTTAAACAGAAAGACCAAAAAGAAAAGATGGAGGAAAAGATAGAAAAAAAGGACGGCGAATATACACGAATAGCAATTCCGCTTGCGGAAGGGAAACTCGCCCAGCATTTCGGCCACTGTGAAAAATTTGTACTATTCGATGTCGATGAAGAGAAAAAAGAGATTGTGAACACCACAACGGTTTCCCCTCCGGCGCATCAACCCGGAATTCTGCCTCCATGGCTCGCAGAGCGCGGAGTTGATATGATTATTACCGGTGGAATGGGATCACGTGCAAAAAGCCTTTTTGATGCTCACCGCATCAAAGTGGTTACAGGTGCGGCTTCGGATGAACCAGCCATAATTGTGAACCAATACCTGGAAGGTACACTCGTTACAGGTGAAAATATATGCGACCATTGAGTGTATGACAGAATTTCCGAGAAATTTACTCAGCGGGATTTTTGGATTTATCAAAAGTACGCTATAACTAACAGGGATTCAACTTTAAAGATTGGGATTATTGAATATGCCGATATTTGAATATCGATGTAAAGAGTGCAGAGAAATCCTGGAAATTCTCATTACTTCCGGTAAAGATGAAAATACAGTTCAGTGCAAAAAATGCGGGAGTAAAAACCTTGAAAAACTGATTTCACTGCCATTTGTCTCGTTGAGCGAAAATTCTGCTGATTTGTCGCACTGCGGCAGGCAAACGACCTGCTGCGGTTCCCCAACACCATGCGATAAACGCCCGTGCGACAGCTAATTGAATGAATGATTTAGACAAATAAACCCAGAAATCCAATTGCTTTTTGCACGAGTAATTGAAATATTACATCCCCCTTGGGAGGGAATAATACTATGAGAAAGGTAGTATATATAATCCTGGGGTTGTGTTTGTTGGTAATGGGTTATTTGGTAATAAATAACCAAATTTCGCACACAATCCCTGAAAGCGCGAGTCAGGATACCGTGAAAATTAAACAGGATACAGTCATAATAAAAAAAGATACTTCACAAGCCTGGACGCATCTTAAAAAGGCAACTGA
>Ga0114930_10000945_pt1 | contig 29271 bp, 33 predicted proteins | sample AnhtaG_FD_87300 | JGI IMG/M metagenome (GOLD analysis project Ga0114930, IMG submission 87300) | Deep subsurface microbial communities from Anholt, Denmark to uncover new lineages of life (NeLLi) - Anholt_01485 metaG | ecosystem: Environmental > Aquatic > Marine > Oceanic > Sediment | place... | reverse complement strand
TAATTTAGTGTGATTTATAATTTTCAGACAGGATTTAGAGGATGGGAGAAAATTCATCCTGTAGATCCTGTTATCCTGTCGAATCAGCGCCTTCGCCTTTAATTTTTTGCGAAAATAAGTGCTTGTTTTGCTTAATATGAGAAAATAAAGAATTTTATCGAATTTGCCACAGGCTCACTTTTTCTTTCTTCTAGCATTAAAGACAGATGGGAGATGGACAATATATGATCCGTCCTCCTTTATAGCTAAAATTATCTCTTTTCGTTCCAGAAGCGCGTCAAGATTAAGTTCATAGGAACCAGGACCTAATATTCTAACCGATTCAATGCGGTCGCTTTCAGGTTCCTGGTCATGTTTTGTTATCTTTTTCACTTCAATATTTTGATCACTCAGAAATTCATCGATCTCTTTAACGAATTTCTTTGCAGGATGTTGTTCATCATGCTCACTCATTTTTTCGATTTCCGGTTCAGATTCATCTCGCACATAAAGGAATTTATTCCACCCGCAATTGGGACAACCGTTAAGTATGGTTACGGCACCGTCTTTGAAGATGTTCTCACACCTTGTACATTTGTGGGGCATAATTCCTCTCTATATTGAAATAAGATCACTGTTGGGATGATACCAGTGTGCTGATGAAATCCCGGTCCTTTTTCAGGGTCTTTAACTGGTTAGCAGGGCCTATGACCGTCAATCTTGTCCTGATCACGGGCTTTTTGAACAGTTTTTCGAAAAAATTCGGGTTTTGTTTGCTGGGATAACTCTCTATCTCTATCCCTGAAAACTCATCTGGAGTGATTTCGGTCATGGTCATCTCAATAAGTTTTGCTTCCTCAGAAGGGGTCAATCCTTTTTCCAGCACAAGTATCTTGCCATCCTTGACCTCGTCCAGTATTAATCGTATCTTTTCCATTGCCGTCATTTCTGACAATTTTTCCTCTGATATCAAATCCATTTGTACACCGATCATGATATCACCCAAAATGGTCTGCAATTTCTTCGTAAAGCGAGTCTATATTCTGCCCTTCCAGTGCCGATATTGGCACTAATGGATGCTGGGGGAAAGCACTTTTTATCCTTGCAGGAGAGGATTCAGGCAGATCAATTTTATTGGCAACGATAAGCAGGGGAAGACTTCTGGCTTCCATATTGCCTATCACGGTCACATTCACCTGGGTGAAAGGGTCTTCTGTGGCATCCATAACAAGGATCACCCCGTCCAGATCATCCAGCCATTTAACAGCTTCTATGATGCCTTCTGTAGCCTCTTTGGCTCTGCGTTTTGCTTCTTCCTCATCCAGCCCATGGGCCATAAAATCATGGAAATCGATCTTGGTAGCCAGTCCAGGCGTGTCCACTATGTCAAGAGTGACCCTGGATCCATTAGATTCTATAGTTACTCCTTCCCGGCGGCGAGCGCGCCTGGTCTCATGGGGTATGGCAGACACCGCACCCATTGCATCCCCGGTCCAGTCCCTGATAATTCTATTTGCCAAAGTGGTCTTTCCGGCATTGGGTGGTCCATAAATTCCGATCCTTGCTATCTTCTTCTTGAATATTTTTTTAAATACAGAGGAGAAGTTCCGTTTCACTTTTTTTATAAATCCCATTCATATTCCTCCATTTATTCCCTCATATGGTTTAGTAATTTTTTCTTACACTGATTTTGATATAGTTGAATTTATCGCTATTTCTGCAATGTTCGCACCATAGTCACCTATACGGTCTATACTGTCAGATATTATCCTCAAGTGCAATGCATCCCTGGTGCCCAAGGCCGAAAGTTCGTGGTCAATGGCCCGAAGGGATTGATTAACTCCATCTTTCATATTGATCGCATTATTAGCAAGGTCAATATTAGATGAAAACAAGGACTCAACAGCATTTTCAACTAATTTATTTGCACGTTGTCCGGCAGTATCGAACATCTGTGTAATATTTGACGGCAGCGACTTTTCCAGCTCGGTACTTATTTGAGCGATCTTGCGTGCATGGTCTGCTATACGTTCAATAGGAAGGGAGGCAAGGCTTAGATCAAGGCTCATATCGAGAGTCATATCTTTTTGTGCATCTCTGACCATACCGCTGCGTACTATTATGCGCAATTGCTTCTCAATTAGAAGATACAACCTGTCTACTTCATCATCCCTTTGTGCCACGTCCATTGCAAGATCAATATCATTAGTGATCAATGCCTGCAATGCATCATTTTGCATGGAATTTGCAATTAAGAACATCCGTCTTACAGATTGAAATAGAGATAGTTCTGCAGGATTTAATAGATCCTGCAAGATCATGCGATTGGCAGTCTCTTCAATTATCTCAGGCCCGATCAATTTATGCGTGATCTCTCTAATGGTCTGTTTTTGTTCAGCTGTGATCCGATTCGATCTTATCTCAATAATATTAAAACCTGCAATATAGGACGCAATGATCTCCCGTATCAGTACATCACCCGATTTACCTGTGACATCAAGTTTGTTCTGTGTGGGAGCTGGAGAAGAGGTATTGGGTGTGATCAGGAGAGTGCCATCCGGTCTTATGGTTATGCCTACATTCATCCCATTGGTCACACCAACACGGTCAGCCCACTGTTTTGGCAGGGAGACAATGAATGTTGACCCTCCGGTACGTTGTATTTTACGAATCTCCATATTTATATCCCGTTCTATATTAACTATATAGAAATGTTCATAAATATATATCTTTTGTTTTTTTTTCAGATATAATAAATGACATCTTCTTTTTCAAATGAAAAATTATTTACTTGCAAACTCCTTCAAATTAGAAAAAACTAAATGGAGACTACCTTATGGTACTGCCTGATAAATTCAAATGTGTAATTACTAACTGGGATTATATTTACAACCTGACCCGCAATGTGGCAAACGACATCAAGAGATCCGGGTATGAACCTGACACCATTATCGCACTGGCGAGAGGAGGATGGTTTCCTGGCAGGGTGTTATGTGATTTTCTTGGATTGAATGACCTGACCAGCTTGAAAATTGAACATTATCTGGGTACTGCTGCTGCAAGCGGTCAACCTGAGATAAAATATCCATTGGCTGAAAATTCAGTGACTGGTAAGAAGGTCCTTATTGTGGATGATATTGTGGATACTGGAAAGAGCATAATCCATGCCAGGGAGTATGTTAAGACCCATGATTCTAAGGAGATCCGTACAGCTGCGCTTCAATATTTATATACTTCAGAGATGGTCCCAGATTATCTGGGTGAGAAAGTAGAAGAGTGGGCCTGGATCGTATATCCCTGGAACTTTGTTGAGGATATGATCGATATTATCAGCAAATTGATGATCAAAGAAAAAAAGAATGCTCTGACATTAGATGATATCCGCACTGGGTTGTATCATTATCACATGATCGATCCAATAAACTTTGAGATCGCGCAGCCTGGCAGACTCCTTGAAGTAATGTCAGAGATGGAACGCATCAAAATAGTAGAAAAGAAAAGTATAAACGGCAGTATAGGCTGGGGTTTTTTACCTGAATGAGGTTTTGTGATATGATAAAAAATAAGGCAGAAGTGGCTATTATTGGCGGCAGCGGTGTATATGATGCATCCATGTTGGACAATGCAAAAGAGGTTGAGGTCGATACAACATTCGGCAAGCCATCAGATGCGATTACTATTGGTGCTTTCGGAGATACAAATATAGCATTTTTACCGCGCCATGGCAAAGGACACAGGATATCTCCCAGTGAATTAAACAGCAGGGCAAATATTTTTGCACTTAAGAAACTGGGAGTGACAAAGATTATTTCTGCTTCTGCTGTGGGCAGTTTAAAACTGGAAATGAAGCCACTTGATATTGTGATACCTGACCAGATATATGACCGTACCCGCCAGAGGGTCAGCACCTTCTTTGAAGACGGGATTGTCGTGCATATGGGTTTTGCTGATCCATTCTGCAGTGACCTCTCATTTAAATTAACAGAAGTATGCAGGGAAAAGAATTATAATGTCCATGACGGGGGGACATATGTTTGTATGGAAGGTCCGCAGTTCTCAACCAGAGCCGAGTCGAAAGTGTACCAATCCTCAGGTTTTGATATCATAGGGATGACCGCTCTTCCAGAGGCTAAACTGGCCAGGGAAGCCGAGATGTGTTTTGGTATGATAGCAACGGTTACTGATTATGATGTATGGCATGAAGAAGATGTTACCATCGAGACCATTATTGAGAATGCTATGAAGAACGAGGAAGCTGTACGTGAGATAATAAGGGCCGTGATCCCGCGCATTTCCGGGGAAAACGACTGTCAATGCAGGAATTCTCTGGCCGGGGCTATCACCACTGCTCGGGATGCCATACCTGTTGAGACAAAACGTCGATTGGACATACTCATTGGTAAATATCTCTAATTAAAATCATTATCAGGCAAACAATTTGATCAAAACCACAAGATTGATATTCAAATAATCCGTATCACTATTCAGATGTATGAAGAGGCACCCAGGTTAATTAAAGATAATATTGTTGATGAAAACAGGGATATCACATCCATTGAAATGGGCTGCGATAGTGTCCAGCTGTCATGTACTACCGGGAAGATCAAGGTATGGTTTGGAAGGCAGACAAGCAGTGATGTTGTGAAGAAGGTTATTAATTGTTTTTCTAAAATAGATTCATCATTAATTCATGAAAAAGAAATAATCTGTAATTTTGAGCAAATACCTGTGTATGAAAATCATGGTTATACATTGATATCATATGGAAAAGCTCAGGATGGATACAGGGCAATATTCAATATCCAGTTCTCAAAACAGAACGCACTGGAGCTTTTTGTTAAAAGTATAGTAACAGAACTAAGTGAAAGTGAAGTTAATAAAGTATTACATTGGACTGGGAGTATAGCTCGGATAATGTTGATATTCCATGAGTTAAAATCCATTGACAGGTGGGATATCACAAAAATTGAATACAGGGAGGAAGAATGACGGCAAGTAGAAGATTTTCATCAAGGGTTGACAAGATCGATATTTCAGGTATCAGAAAGATGTTTGAGGGTGCCGGTCCCAATGCAATTAATCTTGGTTTAGGTCAGCCAGATTTCGATACTCCGAATCATATTAAACAGGCAGCCATAGATGCTATCATAGACGGGTTCACAGGTTATACCATGAATCTGGGAATACCTGAACTCAGAGAAGCTCTCAGTAATAAATTTAAAGAAGAGAACAATTTTGAAGCTAAGGCTAATGAAATTATTATAACATCAGGTGCATCGGAAGCGCTTCATATTGCTTTGTTAGCACTGGTTGAGCAAGGTGATGAAGTCCTGATTCCAGACCCGGGGTTCGTATCCTATGTATCCCTCACCGATCTGGCAGGTGCAACAGCTGTAGGGGTGCCGTTAAGCGAAGAAATGACACTGACCCCTGATAATGTAGTTGAGAGTATTACTGATAAAACAAAGGTCCTGGTAATTAATTCACCATCCAATCCCACAGGCAGTGTACAATCAAGAGATGAGATACGTGGATTATGCGAGGTTGCAGATGATCATAATATTACAATCATCTCTGATGAAGTGTATGAGCATTTTATTTATTCAGGAGAACATGTCAGCCCTGCCAGTCTTTCTGAAAATGTAGTAACTATAAATGCTACTTCCAAGACCTATGCCATGACAGGCTGGAGACTGGGTTATATGGCGGCCTCACGTGATATTACTGAAGAAATGTTAAAGATCCACCAATATGTGCAGGCCTGTGCTAACAGTATTGCCCAGAAGGCGGCCCTGGCTGCTATAACAGGTCCCCAGGACAGCGTGAGAGTGATGAGGGAAAGCTTCAGATTAAGGCGCGACATTTTGATGAAAGGATTAAAGGACCTGGGTATAAAATGCATAGAGCCTCAGGGAGCCTTCTATGCTTTCCCTGAAGTGGATAATTCCATGGAAGCTGTCCAGAAACTGCTGGAGTCGGGAGTGATAACTGTTCCAGGTTCTGCTTTTGGACCTAATGGTGAGGGACATATCAGATTATCATATGCAGTCAGCGAGGATGATATCCTGAAAGCTCTGGATATCATGGGTCAGGTGTTGTAAGAAAATGATCATTGGGGCATCCTCTTTTGCCTCTCCATTGAAAGATCTGATCGATGAGGTCGATTCTATTGAACTATATGTCCCGAAGATGGGATTATATGAGGGGCGGGGTCTTCAACATGACCGTGTACAGGAAGTGTTTGATATTCTGTCAACCACCAGTGGCGTGACATCGGTACATGCCCCATATTATGCAGTAGTTCCAACATATCCAAGTGAACTTTGTGTGAATACTGCCAAAATGAACAAATCTGATCTCAGGTTAATGGAGGAGTCCATCGAACTGGCAGCCAATTTCCAGTCTAACGTAGTGGTTGTCCACCCAGGACTTGTTGGAATTGACCGTCATAAGAGTTTTTCAAACATGGTTGATAACCTGAAGCGATTAGCAGAGTTTGCAGACAACCATGGGGTGATGCTGGGTCTTGAAAATAAGGAGGGGACCGCATTTGGAAACCTGTGCTGTGAAGCAATTGAACTGGTAGATGCCGTGGAACAGGTGGATTCAGACCGGCTTGGTATTACCTTTGATGTTGGCCATGCAAATCTAACTACCGGGGCTGACCAAAACCAAGTGTACACATTCATGAAGACTGTACAGGAACATGTGGTGCACGTACACATCCATGACAATATGGGGGTATGGACAAGTGAATATGCTGGAGATGTACACATGGCACCAGGCAGTGGAACTTTGGATATGACAGTGATAGAAGAGCTGGGATTTGAGGGCATCCATAACCTGGAGGTTTTCTCAATGGAAGACGTGATCACTGGGAAAGAGAGATTGCTGGCGCTTTAATTTTTGTCGAGATCATATCTAAAAAAAATTATTACACATTCAGGCCAGGTTGTTGTTGCGTAATGCAATGTATTGCCCCTAATCCGTATACCAGATCATTACATAGTATGCCAATTACTGTACGGCCCGGGAAAATGCATTTGAGAATATCCAGAGCCTGCTGGTCATTATCATGTCCAAAAATGGGGGCTAGAACCACTGTATTCCCAATGTAAAAGTTTGTATAACTTGCTGGAAGCCGTCCCTCGTCATCTCCAACAAATCCGGGCATCGGCATTTTAATGATATCTAATTGATTTCCGTCCTGGTCCTTTGCCTTAAGCAGTAACTCGTAGTTTTCTTTCAGGAAGGGATAGTTAACATCAGTCTCATCTTCTTCATAGGCACATACAATAGTGGTGGGATTTACAAAACGGGCAATATCATCGATATGTCCATCAGTATCATCACCATCGACCCCGTTTCTCAGCCAGATTATGTGGGTTACTCCAAGATAACCCTTTAATTTATCTTCGATCTCCTGTTTGCTCAGGTCAGGATTTCTATTGCGGTTCAGCAGGCATTGTTCTGTCGTGAGCAGCGTCCCCTTGCCATTCACATCTATGGAACCGCCTTCCAGGACCATCTGAGGGTCAAAACACGGTAATTGCATTGTCCGGTTGATCATAGCAGGAATTGCAGTATCTTTTATCAGCTCTTCGTACTTTTCTCCCCATGCATTGAACCTACAGTGAACCATTGCCAAACTGTCCTTCTGTTCATTGGTCACAAAAATGGGGCCGTAATCACGGATCCAGACATCTGCATAATCGAATAATAAAAAATGAATTTTATCGCAATTGATATTATTTTGTTCAAATACCCTTGTCACTCTAATTTTCATAGGATCATCTTTTACTAAAAGATGTACCTGTTCGCTTTCAAGCATGGATCTAATAATTTGTACATATATGTTTTCGACCTTCTCAACTCTGTCAGGGAAGGTATCAGGATCATGAGGCCATGCCAGCCAGATCCCTTCATGCTTTTCCCACTCTGCAGGCATCCTATACCCAGATCCTTCTGGAGTTTTGCCTGGTATATCACTCTTCATGCAAATCGCCCTTTTCAATAACCGGGTCAGAAAGTGTACCATATGTATCAGGGCGTCGATTTCTCAAAAATCCCCAGCTTTCCCGGATCTCTTTGTTCTTATCCAGATACAGGTCCACGACCACCACTTCCTCTGCTTCGTTACTGGCTCTTTTCAGCACCTTGCCAAAAGGGTCGCATACAAAGGAACTTCCCCAGAATTTCAGGTCATTCTCTTCACCCACCCGATTGACTGCAGCAACATGGACCCCATTGGCAATGGCATGGGACCTCTGGATGGTTTCCCAGGCATCATGCCAATCATCCTCTGGCGGCATCTCATTTTTGATCCATCCGATAGCTGTGGGATAAAATAAGATGTCGGCGCCTTGTAATACATTGATCCTGGCTGCCTCAGGGAACCATTGGTCGTAGCAGATAAGTACAGAAAAGGATGCATAACGGGTCTTATAGACATGATATCCTAAATTACCAGGTGTAAAGTAATATTTTTCATAAAAAAAAGGGTCGTGAGGAATATGTATCTTACGATACGTATCCATGAGTTCTCCATCATCATTGACTACCGCAACTGAATTATAATAATTCCCATCGTCGCCCTTTTCAAACAGAGGCACTATAATCACGACACCATATTCTTTTGCCAGACTGGAAAATGCCCTGGTGGAATCTCCGGGAATTGTTTCTGCAAGTATGGTCGCATCCTGTTTTTCTTTACAGGGAAAATAGGTTGTTCGATATAATTCCTGAAGGCAGATGATCTTGGCGCCCATTTTCGCAGCCTCTCTTATTTTTTCTGCTGCATGGGCCATATTAGCGCTGATATTTTCAGAAACCTTCGTTTGGATCAATCCTATGGTTACGGTATTATTGGGTGCCATTTTCATTTGACGTAAATACGAATTATTGAATTTAACACTTTCTTATTTCAAAATATCCAATAAAAAAGTAATTGTTCGACAAAAACCTTTATCACTATCACCTCCCATAAAACCCAACACGAACCATGGATAAAAAACTCCACGTACCTCATCCCGGACATTTTGAAGGCTTGCAGGAACTGCTGGCAGGTTCTAAAGACATTTATTCCATATTCATGGCCGGCTCGCCAGATTATATCGGTACCGGTCGGGTAAACCTGGGACATGCCAGTTTGGAAGAGATCGCCCAGCATACCGAATATTGTCATAAGAACAATGTCAAGGTAGAGATGGTGCTGAACAGTTCATGCATGGGTGGAAATCAACTAAGTACTGAAGGATATAATCTTCTGCATTGGTATATTGGCAATCTGGAAGACATCGGTGTGGATACAATAGTTGTTGCAGACCCCTATCTGGTGGAGTTGATTGCCCAGGAATTCAACATACCTGTCGTGGTGAGTGTGCTGGCATTCGTGGATAGCCCCCAGAAAGCAGAATTCTATGAACAGTTAGGGGCCAGCTCTATTGTGGTGGATTCAAATGTGAATCGTCACTTCGATGTACTTGAAGCTATCAGGGATGCAGTTTCTTGCGAACTGAAATTGTTAGTCAATGAAGGTTGTTTGTACCGCTGTCCATTCAGGTATGCACATTTTAATTTTTTCTCTCACGTGAATGGCCCTCACCCGCGCCCTAATGTGCAGGATGACTATTATTACCACAAATGCCTGACAATGCGCATTCAGGACCCTTCACTACTCCTTAAATCACCGTTTATCAGGCCTGAAGACCTGAAAGAATATGCCCATATCACAAATGTGTTCAAGATCGGAGGGCGCTCCCATTTCATTAATTGGATTCTTAATTGCGTCAATGCATATGCTAATGAAAGCTATGACGGCAACCTGATGGATCTGATGGACTGCCCCAAGGACCTGATAGATCTGTATAATATCCCAAACAAAGCTCTTGATGGTTCAATTCAGCAGTGGAAGAAACACAGTACAGTTTGCCACAAATGTGGCTACTGCCAGCGCCTTGTGGATGAAATTGCCCTGATATATTCAAATAAGGGCACAAAAGATGAAACACTTATACCCTGGAATATTATTAATAAAAAGGGGATTGAAACCTGAATGACATTGAATAATCTGTTAAGAAACCGTGCTGATATCGAAAACGGAATGCGGCATCTAATAGGCCGACCAATTATGGTAACTGAGCTTGACCTTTTTGCACTTCCATGCGGATGTTCAGGGTTAACAGTAAATACCAGGGGGCTGCTTGTGGATGATCTTGAAATTTTTGAGTCCCACATGTTAACACTACTTGAGGATATTTCCCAATCTTTCGAAGTTCCCTCAAAATTTGTATTTGCGAGAATAATCCCAGGTACCCAGGAAATTGCCTCACTGAATGTACGCAATCTATGTCCCCACTGCTATGCAGATTTTTCTACGACTTCTGGAAAGCGGCCCAGACCTGATATATATATTTTACAACTCATAAAACGGAAACGATAGTTCGTTTCGAAAATTTAATATATCATAAGTATTATTCGTTATAAATTACCTAAAAGGTGATTATAATGGATGAATCTGAAGACTTTAAATGTCTGGACTGCTTAAGATATGATCCTGCAGAAGATATGTGCGAGATACATTTCTGGGTCGACCCATACGAAGATCCATGCGGCCTGTTCATACTTGACTTTGCATAATTAAGTGGCCAAATGAATGGAAAAAGGTAATACACTAATATAGTAGACAGTTTATTCCTCAAATATGGAATCAATTAGCTCAAGTCTATTATTGAGAATTATATTAATAGTGCATTCAACATCATCAACATCTGTAAATCCATCATATTTCCTGTTCAATCGTTTCTCCCAGTTTTCCTTCACTGAAAATAATATTTTTGAGTATTTTTTTAATAATTCAAACCTTTCAATTTCAAATTCCTTAGCAATTCTGGGATTTTCAAATACATCTTTGAGTATCTCAAGCATTTGTTTTTCATCATTATCAGATAAAAGTTTATTTACTGCATTGTAATAGTCCAGATTTTTCTGGTTAGTTTTATTGAAATCTTCCATTATATCCCAAATATTTTTAACAATCTGCATGGCTTCAAGATTTCGCTTACTTTCAATTTCCTCTACCAGTATATTTGCTCCCGCTTTATTTTTTTTAGTAGAAAAATGGGGTGTTTTCCATTCGGTCTGCAAATCAGCGGCGAACCGTGCGAGCTTATCCAGGTAAAAAGCAATATCAAATAAATTCTCAGGCATTGAACCCATTTTTCCTTTTAACAAAATCATGGGATTTTCAATGAACTCATTTTCCTTATAGGATTTCAATGGAGCACTGCCGTTAAGGTTCTTTAGACGATTATAATTGTCCAACCAAGTACACCAAAATTCTTTTGATTGTGAGGCATTGTCCTTTAAAAATATACAATTCTTTTCTTTATCTGTTACCAGCCCATTGGGAATTAACACATTATTAGTAAGGTCTTCGAAAAATTTAACTTCCTCTTCCATCAGTTTCATTTTTCTTTCCTGGCGAGCTTTTTCAGCTTCCAAGCGCCTTACATTACCACTTAAGTAATCAGGGGCGTTCTCAGAGGCTAAATCAACCAATCCTACAGATTCAATATTTTGGTATATTTCCCTCATTTGTTCCACCTATCGAAATGCTTTTATCTAATATCATATTAAAATAGTGGAGTGAACATAAGAGTTCATAATCGTAGCATTCAGTTAATCTTTAAGGTCAACATGGAACGCAGAAACATAACACTTGAGAAAAAGCATCTGGACATATTATCACCATTACTTGAAAAAAACCAGGGCAACATCAGTGCGACCATCAGAGATATCATTGATTTTGCAGATATAATGATAAAAAGCCACGGCAGTATTGAGAATGCAATTGATGATGCTGTGTCCATCGAAAGGATTGAGAACCAACGATTGCTTGTAGACCAGGTGATCTGGCAATGGCTACTTGAATGCAGTCGCGGTGTCATTCCAGAAAAGATGATTGTAGAAAGTATAATTGAACCTCATTTTCATTCAGATATTGAAGGATTGGCAACTCAATTCAATGATCTGTGCATAAAACTCGGCTGGAAGACCAAAATCAGTTTAAAGGCTCCTCTTACCTATATTCTATCAGGCGGAAGTGAAAACCAGCGTGAGTTAATTGCAAAGTTGATCTGCTCATGTCTTATTGATCAAAAAATTGGAATTAATCTATTATCACATAGATATTCTCTTACTAAACTTGAATTGGTTGAGATGAACAGTCAAAGTGAAGCATATAATAACTGTTTAATGCACCTGGGATATCTGGATACTTCAATAAGTGAGATCAGATCGCGACCTGTATTTTGGAATTCACTTATCAAGACCCATATTTATACTGATTATCAAATGATTACAGTACATAGGAAAAATTATGAAAAATTGACTTCTGGTATTGAACCCGGTGATACAGATATTTTTTCAATATTTTCAGGAATGCCCTGTATTAATATCAATCTTCAACAACTCCTGCCTGTTATTAAATCGGTATTTGAAACCTCCAGGATAGTAGACAGAGTTGAAATTGAACAGGACACATTAAAAATCTTCCATTCTTATACTAAAGACAAGGCAATAAAGGCAATAACCAGGACCGTATTGAGCATACTTGAACAAAATGGATACCACTACGAAGCAATTCAGGCATCGAGTATCATTATTTTGCAGCATAAGACAGAGATCGATGGCAGGATCTCAGAATTAGTAAATAACCTGATCAGTTCAAAGGGTAATTTCAATCATGAATTGATGACCTTTTTGATATTCCTGGATGGTATTAAGGATAAAACCCTGATCAATTCCAAGGTTAAGGAATTGGGATTCAGAATGGGAGAACAAATTTTAAGGGAATATGAAAAAGAATTTAACATTACAGATTGGGACCTGGAAAAGTTCAAGGAAGCATTTTCAGATATTGATCAGAAGGTGGGGAGGGAATCAACTCTTGAATTAATTGATGCTAATGTCATGCATTATATTGTGAGTAAATGCCAAATAGCTCACAGGCAGGGGAAATTTAACGAATATTTATGTAATCTCACCAATGGCCTGTTAAAAGGGGCTGTAGATTATGTTTTTAAAGGTGATGCAGTGATTAAAGTTGAAAAAATGATACCATCTGGCGACGATTATTGCGAATTCTATATTGTTATTGAAACAAAATTAAAAATGCCGATGGATGAATCATATAAATTGTAATGGATGTGAAAACATATTTACCACAACCATGACATATTAATAAATAGATAATATCATGAACGAAATTGAAGACAGTCTGGATATACATTCAGAAATTATGAGTATAATCCTTAATATATCCAAAAAGCTAGCAAAGGATAAGCAAGGCGCTCTTTTTATTGTCACGGACCGCGGATCAATTACAGATATTTATCTTCCCCATTACCCACAGATCATATTTGCTGAAAAATTAATGAGTAATGGAATGGATTCTGTAATCGAGAAGCTTGCAACCCTGGACGGAGCTATTATCTTTACTCCGGATGGAGACTTAATTGCATATGGATCAAGGATCCTCAAGTCTGAAACGCTTGTGGGTTTTGGCACAAAACATGCAGCTGCAAAGGGATATACCAAATATGACAAATCTTCCACTGCAATTTTGGTGTCTGAAGAATCAGGGTGGATCAAGGTCTTCCAGAAAGGAAAGATCGTGCTTGAGACCGATGCTGTGGATATTGAACCTTCGACACTTGATAAGGTATCCCGTTTTCTTATAAATAAGGATATGGCTTTGCTTGCAGGTGCAGGGATATCAATGGCTGCAGGATTGGTCACTGCTCCCACTTTACTCATTGTCGGGGGAGCCTATATGATGGTAAAAACCACTGGCTCGGTGATATCATCAGTACTTAATAAGGACAAAGGAAAATAACAACATGCCAACCAAAAGTAAAAACACAATCGTGCTATTCAATCCTATGCCTGTCAAGCACCAGGTAGCAATCACAAATAAAAAAACGACCTCCCTTCAGGTTCCTCTTATTAATGTTCCTTTATCTCTCCTGGCTCTGGCGCGAATAGTTAACAACGAATTTGAGGTCAAAGTTGTAAATGCTGTAGTTGATAAAGATTATCAAACAATTATCCTTCAAAGCTGCAAAGATGCTTTTTGCTTTGGAGTTAGCAGCATGACCTGCTACCAGATCAGAGACGGTCTTAATGTTTCGGCAGCAGTTAAAGCTCAATATCCAGATCTGCCCATTATCTGGGGAGGGTATCATCCTTCAACGCAACCTGAGCAGACACTTCAAAATCCAAATATCGATATCGTGATAAGAGGACAGGGCGAGCTGACATTCAAAGAGGTGGTGGAAAGTCTCAAGTCAGGTGGATCCCTTGAAAGTATACCTGGTGTATCTTATAAAAATGGGGGACAAATTATTTCCAACCCTGATAGAGAATTTTCTGATCTTAATGATTTCCCACCTATTCCTTATGATATGATCGATATGGAACGCCACATTAAGGGGTATAAGTTCGGGACCAGGTGCATTGATTATTATATCAGCCAGGGCTGTGCTGCAGGATGTGATTTTTGTTCGGAACCAATTTTTTGCGGCAGGCACTGGTCAGGGCTATTACCAGAAAGGGTTGTTTCAGAACTGGAATATCTAACCAATACATACAATATTGATACATTCATGATCAGGGACAGTGATTTCTTCTTAAATATCAAGAGGATTAAGGAGTTAAGCAGGCTTTTGATCGAAAAGGACCTCTGTGTCCGGTTGACCAGTGTCAATGGCAGGATGGAACAGCTTGCAAAAATGGATGATAAGGTCTGGTCACTTGTTAGAAAAGCCGGTATACGAGAAGTATTTATAGGCACTGAAAGCGGATATCAACTTGCTCTGGATGCCATGAACAAGGGCGCTACAGTAGACCTAATCGAGATCTGCACCCGGGCGTGTGTTAAACATGACATCGATATCAGGTCATCATTCATGGTCGGGATACCTGGAATTGATACTAAAGAAGAAATTAAACGAACCTTTGAAGAGATCCACAAAATGATATCAGTGTATGGTGAACAGGATCGACTTGAACACATGGATATTTTGTTGTCCTTCTTCACTCCATATCCTCATACGAAATTATATCAAATCGGTCTTGAGAATGGATTGGAACCCCTTAATACGCTTGAAGATTGGGGTGACTTTGACCAATTCGATTTTAAGGCTCCGTGGATGCCCGACAAATATTATGATCTTGTTAAGGAGTTCAGGGACGGTATGCCGTGGAATTCGGGGTGCGAGTTTGACGAGTGGTGCCAGATCTATGAAGGAATTATGAATAAGCTGGATTATTAGAAAAGATAAAATACTAAAAACATAGTAGTAAGAGCACTCTCAACATCAAGGGGCCGTAGGGTAGCCTGGACCATCCTGCAAGGCTGGGGGTCTTGCGACCGGAGTTCGAATCTCCGCGGCCCCATCTACTCTGGCCAGTAGCGGGCTGCACACGTATGAAGCCCTACGGGCTTAATACGTGGACAAAAAAGTTATTTTAAACCTTTCATTTTGTTTTCCACCTCAATACCCTTCTCGGTTAAAGAAAACAAACGTTCTTTTTCTTCCACTAATCCTTTTTCCATAAGTTCATCCAGGATCTTAATTACCATCATCGGAACCATCCTGGTTCGTTTTGATATCAATTTCTCATCCAGAGGACCCTGTGACCCCAATAAACCCAGGATCTTATCCCGCTTATAATTACCTGAAACAAATCCTATTAACTCTTCCATAAAATGTCACCTCAAAACGTAAAACGTACATAAAATTACATTATAATTATTAGTTGCCACATGGATAAGTTTATTGTATCCAGACACTATAATAAATGCTGGCAGGCTAGTCCGGGTAGTTAGGCGTTACCTGTAACCCGAAACCGCCGATATGCGGGGGATGAAGCCGATGGAAGATGTTATCAAGTATCTATTCAACCCACGGATTTGACTGAGAAGCTCCGTCCTATGGGGATGACGTTGATATGGAAGCTTTCCTGAGGGCATGTTTCCATATCTTAATTGAGAGAACCGGTCCAGGCCCGGAAGGGAGCAGACTTACCTTAAACAATCATCGCTCTTGGGATCGCGGGGTGGAGGATAAACTGTGGATCATTGGATGGAATGAGATGCAGCGACCAAAGGCGTGCTTGCCACTTAATTATTAGATGTATTTTTTTTGCGCTTTTGGGATAATATTTTTCAATCCAATTAGCTACACAATATTATTATATACCATAAATGGCATCAATTGTCAACCTATGCGAGTCATTTTAGTTTACAATCCGGAGATGATACTATTACAGAATATACAAATGTTAAACCCCTGATCTATGCTGCACTATTTGCAGCCCTTACAGCCATTGGTGCTTTTATTAAAATCCCCCTGCCCATTAGTCCTGTTCCGATTACTCTCCAGGTTTTCTTTGTCCTCTTAGCAGGTCTGGTGTTAGGTGCAAGGTGGGGAGGGACCAGTATGACCGTATACGTTATATTGGGTATCATCGGTCTTCCCGTGTTTTCAGGGGGGTCGTCCGGATTAGGTGTTCTGTTCGGTCCCACAGGCGGGTACCTGTTGGGTTTCATTGCAGGTGCATTTGTCATTGGGCTGTTGTATAAAAGAACTGGCAGCACCCGGGTTGGAGCCATCATTGCCATGTCTGCCGGTCTTATAGTGATCTACCTGATGGGAGTGATACAATTATCATCAGCAGCTCAAATGCCCATACAGCAAGCTGTTGCAGTGGGGGTACTGCCTTTTTTGATCGGGGATGCAATTAAAATTGCTGCCGCATTGATCGTGGCAGACAGGATCCGGCCCCTTATAGACATATCATGATCGAACTGGACAACATATATTTTGCATATCCTGCTGGTAAGGTACTGGACGGCGTCCATCTCAGGGTAGACAAAGGGGAATACGTGGGCTTGATGGGCCAGAACGGATCAGGAAAGACCACCCTTGCCAGGCTTATTAACGGTCTACTGCAGCCTAATAAGGGAATGGTCAGAGTAAACGGCATTTCCACCCAGGATAGGACGAGGCTGCTTGAGATAAGAAGATCGGTGGGCATGGTATTCCAGAACCCTGGTGCTCAGGCCGTTGGAGAGACCGTAGAAGAAGATCTGGTATTTGGTCTGGAAAACCTGGGATTACCAATATCTGAAATAGGTCAGAGGATCGCTCAATACCTGGACCTGTTGGGGATACCTGAATTGCGAAACCGTAACATCAACACATTAAGCGGCGGCCAGAAACAACTGGTAAATCTTGCTGCGGTAATGGTAATGCAGCCAGACTGCATCATACTTGATGAACCAGTCTCAATGGTGGATGCCAGGCATAGGAAGATAGTCCTGCAGCATATTGTCCAGTTGAACCGCAATGGTACTGCAGTGGTGAATATCACCCATGACCCTGAAGAACTGGTTGAATGTCAAAAGATCATTGTCTTATCCGAAGGAAAAATAGCAGTCCAGGGAACGCCTGTTGAGGTCTTTGATCAGTTACTTAACGAGAGGATGCTGGAAGTCCCGACAGCCTTTGCCCTATCAAAGCAGCTGGGACTATCCCCGAACCTGACCATACCCGGACTCCTGGAGGAGTTATGCCAGTAACCATCCGGCACCTGACCCACATATATGATGTTGGTACTCCCTGGGAGATCAAAGCACTGGACAGGATCGACCTTACCATCATGGAAGGGGGGGTCTTCGGGCTGGTGGGTGAGATGGGGTCAGGAAAATCCACACTGGCAACCCTTATGGCAGGTCTTGAAAACCCAACCTATGGCAAGATCACCATTGATGGGGACAGCCCCCGGCCCGGGGTGAATGTGGGAATACTGTTCCAGCAACCAGAGGATTTCTTTTTTGAAAAGACGCTATTCAGGGACATGGTTTCAGGACTTGAGAATAAAGGTCTCACACAGGAAGAAAGAAGATTGCAGATCCACAGCTCGCTGGATATGGTGGGTCTTGATCACCAGATCCTTGATATGTCGCCCTTTCACCTGAATAGAGGTACCCTGAGGCTGGCAGCCTTCGCCTCGGTCCTTGCCATGAGACCGAAATACCTCATCATGGATGAACCCACAGCCAGTCTGGACCCCCGGAGCAGGAATAAGGTTATTGAGATAATTAACAGCGTGTCAAAGGATGTTACCATCATCTATATTTCCCACAGGTTGCAGGAGATTGCAGCCATTTCAGATCATATAGCAATAATGGAACAGGGGAAGGTAGTTTTCACAGGTATCTGGCAAGACTACGTGAGATGGGCGGTAGAGCAAAACAAAGCTGGTGACCTTCCGGTCTTGAACCAGGTTATGGTCGAATTACAGCACCAGGGTCTGGATGTGGATCCAGCTGTGAACACCCTGGAGCTGGCAGTTGAACAGGTGCTAAGAGTGAAGGTACCATGATCGGAAAGTATGTCCACAGTAGTTCGTCCATCCACCAGCTCGACCCCAGGACAAAACTGGTACTGATGCTGGGGATGAGCCTGGCTATCTATGGTGCAAGTCCAGCAGCCCTGTTGTTCCTGCTGGTCTTCGTCCTGTTTCTCTCACCTGCATCTGGAATGCCTGTAAAACGATTGTTGGGATCTTTGAGACCGGTGTTGTTGTTCTTTGGAATTATCTTCCTGATGCATGTGCTGTTCACCCCGGGAGCTCCCCTCCTGGAAAACCTGCCTTTTGCCACTGTGGAAGGGGTATGGACCGGTGGCATCCAGGTCCTGAGATTCATCCTGCTGATCATGTATACTTCTATTTTGATCCATACCACATCTCCATCCGGCCTGAACTATGCTCTCATGTATTTTCTCAGACCACTGGGCACGTTTGGTATGGATCTTGCCTTTATGACAGGAGTGGCCATGACATTGATCCCTGACCTTTTCAGGGAAATAACCATTATAAAAAAAGCCCAGACAGCCCGGGGTTACAGAGGAATAAAGGGTTTTACTGCCCTGGTGGTACCCCTGCTCTATAGGTCATTTCACAGGGTAGATGAACTGTCAGATGCTTTGGAATCCCGGTGTTTTCATTCCGGGAGACGCAATTATTATTATACCAGAATGTTATCTGGAAAAGACTTTCTTGCAGGGGCTGTGTTTGTGATTATTTTTATCTTGATATTTATGGTCTAATTCAGAATAGGTATGACGCTTCCTTATAATTACGGACTTTATGTTGTTAGATGGTATTGCTGAATTTGCATCTTTTTTATCGTAAAGTATTCTAGCAAAAGGATTTAAGAATGCTGAAAACATTTTGGTGATCGTAATAAAATGTTTCAAAAATTAATAGGTATTCCACATGTTAATTCAATATATTCAGGCAGCTCTTGAACATGCCAAATATGAAATAATAGATGATGAAGAACCATATTATGGTGAAGTAGCTGAACTTCAGGGAGTGTGGGCAAGCGGAAAAACTCTTGAAGAATGCAGAAAGAATCTGGAAGAAGTAATCGACGAATGGATAATAATCAGATTAAGAAAAGGATTATCAATACCTTCTATTGGAAATTTCAATTTCGAAACGCCTGGAGAAATTGCAGTTGCCTAAACTCAATCCAGTAACCTGGAATGATCTAGTCAAACGCCTTCGTAAATTGGGTTTTGAAGGGCCTTATTCTGGTGGTAAACATCCATTTATGGTAAAAGAGGAGTTGGTATTGACAATTCCCAATCCTCATAAGACTGAAATTAGAGTGGATTTATTATCAAGAATTTTAAAACAAGCAAAAATATCAAGAGAAGAATGGTCGAAAGAATAATATAAATCTATGGTGTTTTATTTACCAACACTTCAGGTCTTCTGTCAAGGATACTTTTTTACCATTCACAAATGCACACAAGTCCCAGTGATCTCCTTCTCCAGGGTCCCGTCGTCAAGTTCCACAACCAGGGCTCCATCGTGGTCGATGCCCAATGCTTCACCTTCAATGGTCTTGAACCTGGTGATGATCTTCACCCTGCGGTTGAGGGTGGCTGAATGCTTCTTCCATCCTGTGAGAATATATGCAAAATCACCTTTCATGAAGGTAATAATATCTTCCTCCAGCTGTTCAAGCAATCGCTGGATCAACAGGACCCTGTCAATGCTCCCCCCCGTTTCTTCTTTTAATGAGGTGGCATTGACATGCACGAGCGGCGGCAATGAGTCAAGTTCGATATTGGCATTGATCCCTATACCCAGGATCACAAAGTTCACGACATCCATCTCAGCATCCACTTCTGTTAAGATGCCGCAGACCTTTTTCTCATGAATGATGATATCATTGGGCCATTTGATCTGTGCCGGAATTCCCATATCCACCAGCACCTTGACCACGGACAGGCCTGCTACCAGGGTTAAACGGTAGATATGGTCCGGAGACATGTCAGGTTTCAGGATGATCGAGAACCAGATACCTCCCCTGGGAGACTCCCATTCACGCCCCATCCGGCCCCGGCCTTCAAGCTGTTGTTCTGCTACTATGACAGTTCCATTTGGACAGTCGGTAGCCAGTGCCCTGGCTTTCAGGTTCGTAGAATCGATCCTGTCAAAATACAATGTCTGCTTACCGATAAAGCTGGTATTAAGGTTATGCTGTATCTCGTCGCTCAGCAGCAGGTCAGGTACGCTGGCCAAGCGGTACCCCCTGTTTGTCACTGATTCCACCACATATCCATCATCCCGCAACAACTCGATGTACTTCCAGACCATGGTCCTTGATAACCCTAGCTTGTCTGCAAGTTCTTCCCCTGATACATAGACCCTGGGTTCTTTCCTGAGTATCTCAAGGATCTCTTCTTTATGGCCCATAATTACTAATTATACATCTTTTGTAGTAATATTATCCCCTACATACGTCCTTACAGCAGCAGATATGGCAGCTATCTTCTTATCATCTGCTCCAATGGCCGAGGCAAGAGTTGCTCCTTTCTCCATCTCACTATCAACAACATCCTGTACCTGGGTCATTATATCAAAGTCATCGATAAAATGGGTGGAGAGTTCACCTTGAAGGAAATGGGGATTTCTCAACACTGCTTTGTGGAAAGGAATGTTTGTGGTCACACCTGAAATAATGTATTCATACAATGCACGTCTCATCTTTTCTATGGCCTCGTTTCGATGCTTGCCCCAGGATATCAATTTGGAAACCATAGAATCATAGAAGGGAGAGATGGTATACCCGCTATGCACACCGCTGTCCACCCTGATCCCCGGACCTCCCGGTGAGCGGTAACGCCTGAGTTTACCAGGAGATGGAGTGAAATCATTCAATGGGTCCTCGGCATTGATCCTGCACTCTATGGCCCATCCATTTATTTTGATATCTTCCTGCTTCCAGTTCAGGGTCTCACCTGCCGCGATCCTGATCTGTTTGCGAACAAGGTCCAGGCCGGTCACCATCTCTGTTATGGGATGTTCCACCTGTAGCCTGGTGTTCATTTCCAGGAAGTAGTAATCACCATCAGAATACATGAACTCTACTGTTCCGGCATTTGTATAATCGATGGCTTTTGCTGCATTGATTGCAGCCATCCCCATCTCGGCCCGTAATTCGGGGGTCATGATGGGGGAGGGGGATTCCTCAATGAGTTTCTGGTGCCTCCGTTGAATAGAACACTCCCGCTCGTTCACGTGAACCGTATTGCCATGGGTATCTGCCAGTATCTGGAATTCGATGTGCCTTGGATGTTTCAGGTATTTTTCCATAAAAATCGTCGCATCCCCGAAGGTTGATTTGGCAATTTTCCTTGTGGATTCGAGAGCATCAATGAGCTCTTCCTTATTATTGGCGATCTTCATCCCCATGCCGCCGCCACCGGCAGCAGCTTTTACGATGACCGGATAGCCAATATCCTCTGCAGCCTCCAGGGCGAATGCAGTATCCTTAATATCCTCTGATATGCCAGGTATCACCGGCACACCTGCTTTTTCCATGGTCCTGCGTGCAGTGATCTTGCTGCCTGCCGCATCTATGGAAGCACTGGACGGCCCGATAAAAACAATACCCCTGTTCTCGCATTCCCTGGCAAAGGTCACGTTCTCGGAAAGAAACCCGTATCCGGGATGTATGGCCTGGGCACCGGTCTTTTCAGCAATGTCCAGGATACGGTCCATCCTCAGGTAGCTCTGGCTGGCCGGAGGAAGGCCGATATAGTGGGCCTCATCCGCATATTTGGCAAACAGGGCATGCTTGTCTGCCTCCGAATACACGGCCACGGTCTTGATATCCATCTCCCGGCAGGCCCGCATTACCCTAATGGCGATCTCGCTCCTGTTGGCGACAAGTATTTTCTGGAACATGGGAACCTCTAATTAACTACCATGATAATTTCACCGGCGCTGACAAAGTCGCTTTCCTTCACAAAGATATCCCTGACTATGCCGCTGCTGGGTGTATGAATGTCATTTTCCATTTTCATGGCCTCGATCACAGCGACCACAGCCCCTTCCTGCACTGCGTCGCCTTTCTTGACCTTCAGGCCCAGTACCATTCCCTGCATGCTGCTTTTGATTCCCCCTTCCACAGAGGGTGGCAGGGTAGGTTTGCCTTCATGTACAGCCATTTCACCTGATGGCTCGACTTCCACCTGGAAGACCTCGCCATCGACCACTACTTTGAACTGGTTGTGGATGGGTTGAGCAGTGGAAGGGGCCTGGACTGCCTGCAATTCCTCTTCCACTGCCTCTCCTTTCAGGAACTTTGCAGCCACCTGGGGATACAGGGTATAGGTGAGTATATCCTCTTCTTTCCTGATCAGACCCTGCGCACGGGCTTCTGCAGCCATCCTCTCCAGTTCGGGTTCAAGCAGGTCTGCAGGCCTGCAGGTTATGGGTTGTTCATCGCCCAACACTTTTTCTATGAAAGCTTTGTCGATTGGAGCAGGAGATTTGCCGTACATACCCCTTACATATTCCTTTACCTCTTTGGGAATGACCTTATATCTCTCACCCATCAGGACATTCAGCACTGCCTGGGTGCCCACGATCTGGCTTGTGGGTGTGACCAGGGGAGGATAGCCCAGGTCCTGCCTGACCTTTGGCATCTCTGCCAGCACCTCGTCAAACCTGTCAATTGCGTTTTGTTCTTTCAACTGGGACACCAGGTTGGACAGCATACCACCAGGTATCTGGTAGACCAGCACGCTGGTATCCGTCTTCTCGGAAATGGGGTCTAGGATAACCTTATATTTTTCCTTGACCTCTTCAAAATGGTCCTTGATATCGATAAGCTGTGTCAGGTCCAGGCCCGTATCCCATTTGGTACCTTTCAGGCCTGCCACCACGGTCTCGGTGGGGGGCTGTGACGTACCTCCGGCAAAGGGTGAAAAGGCAGTATCCAGGATATCAACACCGGCTTTACAGGCCGCCATGTAGCTCATAAGGGCCATGCCGCTGGTGCTATGGGAATGCAGATCAACAGGCAGTCCCACCTCTTTTTTCAATGACCGAATCAGGTTATAGGCATCCAATGGTGTAATGAGACCTGCCATGTCCTTGATGCAAATAGAATCACATTCCAGTGATGCAAGTTCATGGCCGAACTCTACGAAGGCTTCGATGGTGTGCACCGGACTGGTGGTATAGCTGATGGTACCCTGCACGTGAGCCCCGCATTTCTTTGCGGTCCTGATAGATACTTCCATATTCCTGATATCATTGACCGCATCAAATATCCTGAATATGCCAATCCCGTTCTCTGCAGATTTTTCAACGAACTTGACTACAACATCGTCTGCATAATGCCGATACCCTACCAGGTTCTGACCTCTTAACAGCATTTGGAGGGGTGTCTTGGTGATATTCTCTTTAAGGCTGCGTAAACGCTCCCAGGGGTCCTCGTTCAAAAACCGGATGCATGAATCAAAAGTAGCACCTCCCCACACTTCTAATGAGAAAAAACCTGCCTTATCAAGCTCTTTAGCTATGAGGAGCATGTCCCGTGTTCTCATCCTGGTTGCGATCAGGGACTGGTGAGCGTCCCGTAATGTCGTATCAGTAATTTTTACCTGTGTCATCATTTGTCCTCTAATTATGAAATATATAATCAATTCATACCTAAAGAATTATGTATTCCAATCTGCCATAACCTGTATATTCACCATTATAATGGTAGTACAGTTCATTTTCTTCTTAAAATCTCTATTTTTTCAATTGATATCTTAGCATTCTTCAAAACGAGTTTTATTCCACCTGAATCCACATATACTTCATTATAAGATAACGGATTGTTCAGCAGTGTAGGTATATTTGCAACAGTCAGTTCTTCCTTATCTTCCCACCTATCCACTACCGGGTGTCCTTTCTCTTTCAGAAATGATCTCAATGCATCAAGGTCTGCTGCATCATCTTCAGTAGCAACTTTGTCTTTTATATCTAAGGGGATGTCATCGATGATCTTATCCTTCAAGTGCTTTGGCATCCATACTACCCGGTCCCAACCGCCATCAGCCTGGATGAATTTAGGCGAACGGAAATAATTAATGCCAACTCCTAAAAACCCCATCACCTGTTTTCCGCCACCGGTCTGGCCTGCCATGGTGCTAAAAGGAAGTCCGTTTGGGGCTGTGCCCATATAGTCCCTGTCCACCCAACCGATCCCCTCCACTTCAGGAATATAGAATCCCACAACTTCGAAACAGCCACATGAAGTATGGGGGAAATCAAAGAAACTGTGTATCTTGACCCTGCTGTACTCACCGCCAGACATTTTCAATGCAGTCTCGTTAACACCTGAATACTCTCCTCCAATTTCATCCAGGCATTCTCCTTTTTCAATAGCGAACTGGGGGCCTTCAGGGTCCACCTTAGATGCGGCCCTGCCATCGAACCAGTTTATGGCGCCGCAAAGGGCAATTCGATCAGGCGTGATCACACATACGCTGGTAGGGGCGAAACTCTGGCACAGACTACATCCGTAGAATACGTCAACGTCTTCATCATGCAGATTTCGGGTCCGCTCATCCCTGGCCGCGTATATTTCTTTTGCAATGGCCAGTTCCTTATCCAGCTCGATGGGGTCTGTAATATATGTGGCCTCAATTCTCTCAATAAAGGACAGTTCGTTCTTAAAAAGCATCATGGTAGCCTTTGCGATCTGTTCAAATGAACTGAGTCCCTTTGATACTGCATCTTTACTGATACGAAGCCATACATCATACCGCTGGTTCAGGTGCATCAGACCCTGTATATAGTTCTGGAAATCGTGGTTACGCCGCTCCACAATAGCCTCCAGATCAGACTCCACCAGTTCTCCTGCAATGCGGTAGATCATACCCAGGGGATGACGGGCCCCCTCTTCCATCTCAGAAATATCAGGCCCTATCAATGTGAACCTGCCGTCTTCCACTTCTTCAAATCCAACAGCCCTGACAAGTTCGAATCCTTTTGATTTTGGGCCTCCCAGTTCAATGAACATATCATCTTTGCGGACCCTTTCCCCTTCGAACATTGGAGATATCTCAAATGGGTATGTTTCAGTCATTGTCCACCTCCATATTTTCAATTATTTCATCCAGGGCCTGTAAGTGAGTCTCATGATCCAGATTCCCGAATGACATGGTTGCATTCTGGATATAATAACGGTCAATGGCCAGCGTCCTGATAGGGATAAAATTCTTAAATCCGGATAATACCTGGTTCAGGTAATATTTCTTGTGGGCAAGGAAAATTGCCAGGTCATAATTACCGGCACCATCGAATCCCTTCCAGTCAGGATCTGCCATGAATTGGGCAAGGGAATGTAAATTCACGTATGATGCCTTAACGTCTGCCTGTACAAAACCCCGCAATGAATCTCCTGTTGCTGCAATGGGTAAACCTTTTCTTCCCAGTGACAGGGCCTTTTGGAGCAGTTCCTCTTCAAGTACTCCTGCACCCACCACAAGAAGCGGGCGGTTGGCCTTTATAATCATTTTAGCAGCCACTATGGGTTTTAATGGAGCAGCACTTTTCACTCCAAAAGTGGTGTACATCCTGGTATTTTTAGTTGTATCGACCATGTTCAGGCCTCCTTGCACAATCGTTGTACATTGGTGGGCTGGGCTGACACATCTGTTTTCATTGCAGGTCCTTTGATGATCTTCTTCTTTTTCCAGTCGATCTCCCAGCCGTGTTCTGCTTCCAGCATCTTGAGGAGTGATTCCCTTTTTGCCAGTGGCAGGTCAGCTTCACTTCTGACAAATACATGAAAATCATCTGGCATCCTGCCAAGGTATTTTTCGCACAGTTCCATGTAATGGGTCAGTTTGATCATCCTTCCCATATTATTATCACTTGGACGGATGCAGTTTTTAGCCAGCATGGGAAGCACCTCACCCGCGGTTTCTGCTGTTGTTATCATGAATTCCGGAACTGGAGATATAGGCATCACTTCACCATTTCGTGCGTCCAGCACATTCCACTTCTCTTTATCATAGGGCCTACCGATCAATGCCCTGCGATATTTTCCACCATGGGGGCCTACGATTACAGGTACACCCAGCCGGTTGCAGCCCGCACCGATGCTTGCAGCCTTCTGGGAATATGCACCCCATGCAAGACCTACTGCACCTACACGGTTCAGTATATAATCTGCAATTTCCTCATAGTTCCCTGTGATATTCCGGCCTGCAAAGATGGCTGCAACTTTGATGGCTGCTCCGGTAATGTGGGAATTGGAAACACATGAGCCAACATTCAGGAAACCCCCTTTTTCAAACTTTGGTGAGAAACGCTCATACAGCGTTTGTCCGTTCTCATCCTTATGCATCCCGATATCCATAGCATTGCAGCCTGAAGTGACCACGATATAGTTGCGCCTTAACATCTCCTCGGCGATCATGTACAGGTCCTTTGTGCCTTCTGGGTAATTGGAACATCCTACCATTGCAATTATACCTGGAGTAGTACCCATAACCAGATTTACCCCTTCAGCCCTGATCTCAGGGTCGCTGATCTGTCCTCTCCCTACCCTGACCTTTCCGTATTCTTTTTCGATGACCCCGGATGATGCTTTTTAGATCACATTTAGAATGGGAATATCCATGGGACAGGCAAACTCGCACCTTCCACAGCCAATACATAAATCATGAAGGGATTCAAATGTAGTTTTATTCCCATTTGAAGCGGATTCCATTCCCGATTCAATGGGAAGGTTGATAGGACATGCAAGTGAACATGCACCGCACTTGGTGCAACTTGACACCAATTTCTTAAATGTTTCGTCATCAAGTGGCGTAGCAAATCCTTTTTCCTTGCGAATTGGTGATATTTCGAGTGCAAGTCTTGGTACAAGTTCACCAACTTTTTCAAGATCAAGCAAGAAAGCTCCCGGTTCTTTTCCTTCCTTAAGATCTGTTAATATATCCTCTACATCGTCTCCAGAACGGTCCCTCAGGTTATACATGATCTTTTCATTGGTTGAGATGACAGGCATGCCTAACTTTTCAGCCTCGCGCAGGATGTCTGCCCTGACGCACTGCTCATCAACAACAATGACGTCCGGTATTCCTGACCTGATAAACTTTAGTTCCTTTGCAATACTACCAACGATCTTTGCATTATCTTTTGATTTGGCATTGTATCTTGTCATGTCAAGGGCTGTACAGCAAAGACCTCCAATCTCGATCTTATCGAAAAGGTCGTGCTTGTCCATATAGTCCATAATATAAGTTACAGCAGCCACATTATGACCGATACATATTACGACTGGTTTGGATGTATCGAGACTTCCTATTCCAACATCCACCAGTGGTGTTTCTGCTTCTGCTTTTGGCATTGGGTAGCATGACATCTGAGCCACATCAGAAACCTCCATACCCACATGGTCAAGCATACCTGCATGTAGGTCCTTTGATTCAAAACCTATAGCTGCCCCCTCCTGTCCTGTATGAAGGGTGGCAAGTAAGGTTGTGATCTGTTCTTCCACATAGTCCATCACATATCTGAGGTCACCAAGGGTCTGGGGTTCGATTCCTGTGACAGTCTGGATGTTGGGTGTTTTAAGATTTGATGCACCCACATCTATTGGGTGGTCAGGCCCATAATTTTCAATAAGGTGATGGAGAAGATGCCTGCCATGGGCTGAATGAGCTGAAGCACCCATAAGACATGATAATAAAAACAGCTTGGATTGTTGGGTTGCCATATCTATACCGCATGCGCCTTCTATGTTACCTGTCAGGTCGCAGGGTCCGAAGGTACACATTGTGCACATGTCTTCAGTAGGTGTATATATGGGCGGATATCTTTCAAGTAGTTTGAAATCCCAGTTCCGCAGCGCAGATATGCCTGGCATGGGCGTGGGTCCTATGTTTTCCGGAACTGTTTTTTTGGTTTCAGTCCCATCTTTTCCCTCATCAGTAATTGATTCAAGTGTATTGACAACAGTTCCGATAGTTATCGGAGCACTAAAAAAGGGGCGGGTGCGGTGCCAAGATTCCTAATAAAATTTTGGGACCAGGACCTCCCTAAAACCAACCATGTCCAACCTTTTTAATCCTGGTCCCTCCAATTAACACAATTAGGACAACACTTTTCCTGATATGGCTAATGTTAAGGCCTGTTGCATCTCTGGCCAGGCGGGATATCCCCAGGGGACTCAGGCGGTTGCTTGCGTTGTACAAAATGGACAATAATCATGACAAGAGTGAAAAAACCGGCTGCCACTAAACAGATCATTTCAGATGTAACATAAAATAAAAACAACATCACCATCCCATAGATACCAGCATGAATAATCTGATTTTTAGGGTTCCACATTATGACCACCACGGACACGCTTTTCTATCTTCCTCATCACCCTGGCAAAAAACACTTTGAGGAAAATGAGCACACATAAAATCCACATGTAAAAGGGACACCTGAATAGAGAATTTACAACTCATCGTCTTAGGGTCCAACATGCTTCTTGGGCCTCCCTAAATGTACACCCCTTAACCTGGCTGCATCGATCCCAGCCCTTTGGCGTTCCTTCAGCAGCAGGATCTCAAACCTGGCCAACCCCAGCTGCATCCACCAGGTGAAAAAACCCATAGGGGAGCTGTTACAGGAACTCAACCATGGCTCAGTGGTTGAAATAAATTCTACGTTGTGGTCCTCAAGCAGCTGAAAGAATTTGATCAGCTCCACAGGATCCCGCCCCAGCCTGTCCATCTTCCAGACAATGACCTGGTGTACTGATCCTGCTGCAATACGTTTTCTCAGGTCCTGGTATGCAGCTCTATCTGAGTTAGTCCCGGTCTCCACATCCTCCAGGATAACGTCCGGGAGCGTGCT
>Ga0114930_10000943_pt1 | contig 29352 bp, 35 predicted proteins | sample AnhtaG_FD_87300 | JGI IMG/M metagenome (GOLD analysis project Ga0114930, IMG submission 87300) | Deep subsurface microbial communities from Anholt, Denmark to uncover new lineages of life (NeLLi) - Anholt_01485 metaG | ecosystem: Environmental > Aquatic > Marine > Oceanic > Sediment | place... | reverse complement strand
GTTCTCTTCGTCCAGGAGCAGACCCGGACGGAGGGATTTTAACCCTGTGTTAGACATACTTGTTTCTTAATTCCTCCAATGTCTTGGTTGTTCTCTTTCTCTTTTATGCTTCAAGGCACGCGTCACCGACCCCGTTTTAGAAAAAACGGGGCATCCAATCCCCGCATAGTAGAAAGATCAAGATTGATGGCAGAATGATAAGTTCAAAGCGCAAAAAAATTTTGAGTCATTGTAATTTTTAATTTGGCATTTCTTAAGATGCCATTGCCTTTAATTTAAAAAGGATGCGTTGAATGGCCATTCTTTGAAGTCACTATACCCCGGACTTAAGTCACAAGGCCTGTAATAGGCCTCAGCCTTTTGATTTTCGATCTTGTCCGGCAATATATTTCTCCACAACTTCCCATCCATGACCTACACTTCCATGATAGCAACTTGGAGCCCAGAGACTTTTTTTACACCATTCCTTCAATTCAGGAAATTCCTGCCTTAATATCCTGCTGGTCCTGCCTTTTATCATCTTGGCAATATAGCTGAGAGAATGTTAGGGAGGATACTGGATAAAAAGATGCACATGATCAGAGTTCACTGACATATCAATAACCTTGATATCCAGCTCCTTACAGGTCTTCCTTATGATTGCCTCGGCCACCATGGCCACATCACCGACCAGAATCTTGGCCCTGTACTTAGGACTGAACACCATGTGGTCGGTAAGCAATGATACGGTATGTCTATCACGCCTCAACTCTTTTTTCATGTTGAGGCACTTTAGATTAAACTACATTAAAGAATTGGCGAGAGCTCAGTGAAAGTATTATTCGAAGTTCAGCTAAAATTACCCTAATGTCGAATACTTTCACCCCACTCTATGCTCGGGTTATTACTAGAATATACCAAACACTTCGCATACTCAATAAAACACGAGCGTAGACATGAACAATCCATCCCCTCTAGCCGCCGGCCTTGACCTCGCCGGTTTCGAACCATCCACCATAACCCTTATCGAGGGTCCCTCGCAGTTCGTGCCAGACCTGCTCCTGCACCTGTCTGCCTATATCGCGGGCAGGCGCGACCGGGACGTGGTCTTTGTGGACGGCGGCAACAGTTTCAACCCGTACAACCTGCAAAGGATCGCAAAGGTCCAGCAGACAGATGCCAGGACCGTAATGAAAAAGACCCACGTAGCCAGGGCTTTTACCGAGTACCAGATGAACGACCTGCTGACACAGCAGTTGCTCCCTGCCGTTAACAAGTGGGAGCCTGGCATGCTGGCAGTGGCATACCTGCCCCACCTGTTCAGTGAGCCTAATGCCAAAAAACTGCTGGAGCAGTCAGTTGAAAACATAAAAGAGATCACCCTGACACACTGCCTGACCACCCTGGTAACCAGCTACGGCGGGACCTGGTGGGGTGCCAGGCTGGTAGAGGACTGTGCTGACCGGGTCATCCGGGTGATACAGCGCAGGAAACTGGTCAAGATCATGGACGAGCAGAACGTTATTGAATTCGCACCCGTCCCTGCCGGACAGATGCAGCTTGACGCATACCCTGGAGTGATATAATGGGCCGGACAGTACCCAGTTTCCGTATGCTGCTGGACAGTATTATCCTGGAACTTGCCGACTTCAGGAGGACCCTGCGCCGCCGGGACCGGGAGGCTTTTGACCGGATCATGGATATGGCGCGAGAGCATGCCTCAGCTTCCGCAGTGGCTGCAGCCATTGACCCCATGGATACCATAGTGCTGTCTATACTTATAGAGCAGCAAAAACAGATCGACGACCTGAAGAGGGATCTGGATGCCGCATCTCATTGATATCGAGTACAGGGACGGACACATCATCATGTGGGTCAAAGACGGCGGCAGGTGCACGCTCCACAGGCACAGGTATTATCCCCGCATATACCTGGAATGTCCGGTCCACAACAGGCACCTGATAGCCAGCCTGCCCCAGGTGCAGCATGTGCATGTTGAGCAGAAGAGCATAACCCTCGGCAGGGAGCCCATAGACCTGCTTGCCATATCCTTGAAGGATTGGGGTGAAGCGTACAGCCTGGCAGATATGCTGGAGCAACGGGGCTGGAAGGCCTATAACGTGGACCTGTCCCCTGCAAGGCAGTACCTCCTTGAAAGGGGGCTGTTCCCCCTGGCACGGCTGACTTCTGGACTGGGCCTCGACGATGACCAGCAGGCCATGGACTATTCCGTGCCAGAGCTAACCACCCTTACACTGCAGGTCATTCCCTTGACTGACAGGAACCCCTGCTTCAGCGACCCCATCAGGGAGATCCACGCAGGGGACCATGTCCTGGACGGGGAAGAGGCCGGGATGATAGAAAGCCTTTCAGCACTGGTCAGACGGCTGGACCCGGACGTGATACTGACAAACGGCGGTGACAGTTTCCAGCTTCCCTACCTGTATCACAGGGCGCAGGAGACCGGGGCCGAGCTCCAGCTGGGCAGGGAAAAGGACGACCCGCCAGCGCAGAAGAAAGGCAGGTCATATTTCAGCTACGGACGGATCATATACAAGCCAGGAGGTCATCCGTTACGGGGCAGGCTGCATATCGACACCCAGACCTTCATATTCAGGGAAGGCGGAATGCGTGGCCTGATCGACCTGGGAAGGATCACTGGCATACCCCTGCAGCAGCTGTCAAGGCTCAGTCCGGGCAGCGCGGTCACTGCTTTACAGGTGACACAGGCACTGAAGGACGGCGTGCTGGTACCCTGGCGTCGCAACCTGTCCGAAAACTTCAAGACTGCAGAAGAGCTGCTGCGTTCCGACAGGGGTGCACTGATACTGGAACCCAGGGTGGGCATATACGAGAACGTGGCAGAGATGGATTTTGCCAGCCTGTTCCCACATATCATGGCAACCAAGAACATCTCGCCAGAGACCGTGCTGTGCGAATGCTGTCCCGACTCCCCCCAGAGGGTGCCCTTTATCGGATACAATATCTGCCAGCAGCGGGTGGGTCTGATACCCAGGGTCATCGGCCCGCTGGTGCAGCGGCGCATGACCTACAAGAAGTGGGGCAAAGATAACGAAGAGTACCAGGCGATCCAGAACGTCCTTAAATGGCTACTGGTAACCAGTTTCGGTTATATGGGGTTCAACAAAGCCAGGTTCGGGCGGATCGAGTGCCACGAATCCATTACCGCCTATGCCAGGGAGATACTATTGCAGACCATGGAGCTGGCCGAAGGCATGGGGTTCGAGATACTACATGGTATAGTGGACAGCCTGTGGGTTACAGGAGATGCCGATCCCCGGATACTATGCGACCGTGTAAGCGAAAGCGTCGGGATACCTCTGGAATTGAAAGGACACTACCACTGGATAGTGTTCCCGTCAAACCGGCTCAACCGGGCAGGGGCGCTGAACAGGTATTTCGGGCTGATGACCGACGGCACGCTCAAGATCAGGGGGATAGAGCTAAGACGGCGGGACACGCCTGAATATATCCAAAAGCTGCAAAAGGACATGCTTGAGAAGATGAAAACTGCCCATACCGTGAACGAACTGTACGCTGCATTGCCCTGCGTGTTGGATGTAGTCCGGCGTTATGCAGGCGAGATACTAAACGGCGAGGTGAGTCCCGAAGAGCTGGTGTTCACCACCCATACCAGGCACAAGCTTGAAGACTACAGGCAAAAAGGGAGCCAGGCAGCGGCCCTGTACCAGCTCAGGGAGGAGGGGGTGGATGTACAGCCCGGGCAGGCGGTGCAGTACGTGCATACCAACTCCAAATCACGGTACTACCACAAGAGGGTGAAGGTAGCCGAGCTGATAGATTCTGATACAGAATATGACAGGGAGAAGTACTATCAGATCATGCTGCGCTCAGCCGAGAGCATATTGCGGCCGTTCGGATATGACAGAAGGGTGCTGCACGATGTGGTGATGGGGAGCGAACAGATGAGAATGGAGGATTTTATCAAATTATACTCGATTTGAGTAGAGGATAACAATACGTTTTCCTCGAATACTGTCGAGTAAAAAAAAATCAGGCCCTGAGCATGGTGAGCAGCATCTTGAACCGCTTTGTGGCCGAAACTGCATGAGGGATATTTGCCGGCATTACCACCATCTGGCCTGATGTCACTTTCACATCATTGCCCCCGATAGTGAGCGTGGTCTCACCGTCCAGTACCTGCACTACAGCGTCAAAGGGAGCTGAATGTTCACTGAGTCCCTGGCCTTCATCGAATGCAAACAGGGTGATAGTGCCTGCTTTGTTATCAACAAGGGTGCGGCTGACCACAGAATTTGACGAATAGAAATTTAAAACCACAATATATATAATACCTTGAACCATATAGATTATTGTGATACTCTATGATTGACCCCCAATACATCAACCAGCTTGAAGCACAAAAAAGAACACCAGGAACTATAAAAAATGTGAAATGGGCACTTAATACACTGGACAAGTTCAAACCGTTAGAAACTATCAATAAAACAGACCTGATCAATTTTTTTATGGAATTTGATAAGCCGGATAATACCAGAATGTTGTTTCAGACGATCATTAAACAATATTTCAAAGCAATAGGAAAGCCAGATATTGGGGGGTGGATTAAAAATATCAAACCAAAGGAAACACTACACCCCAACGACATTTTAACCAGCAACGATATTAATCAAATGCTGGAAGCAACTGATAATCATTATTGGCAAGCCTTAATTGCGTTTTTATTTGAAAGTGGGTGCAGGATTTCAGAAGCAAAGGCACTGAAATATAAAGATTTCATAGATACAAATCACGGAATAGTCGTAAACGTGGCCACCACGAAAACGGGGGCAGGATTACGAAAAATGATTTTACCTTTCTCAGGGCAGTACATTCGAAACCTGGAATTATATAGCGGATCTGAGAAAGAAGAGATTGTATTTAAAATTCAGTTATGGCAAACAAATGATATGTTAAGAAGGATTGGGAAGAGAGCCGGAATAAATAAACCCATATCTGCACACAAATTCAGACACGCACAAGCCACCGACTTAGTAAAGAGAGGATACAACGAGGCGATTATTCGAAAGAAGTTGGGATGGAGCGCAACAAGCACAATGATAGCCCGATATCAACATTTAAATGATGATGACGTTATCAATGCCACGCTTGAAAAAAACGGTAAATTGCCGACTACTACACCATTAACAGAAATAAAAGAAGCTGGGAAAATAAATCCTGTTGATACAGCGATGATTATGCAACAACAAGCCAGTGAACTGGAAGAACTAAAGGCACAAATGGCCGAGATGCAAGAGTTTAAAGAAACCCTCATCGAAGCAAAAGTTAAAGAGATGCTGAAAAAGATGGTATAATTAATTTTTCTCGGGGGACCAGGAAACTACCAGTTCAAAATCCTGATTATGAAAAACGTCAGACAGTCTTTCTAGTAGTTCATCATCTGTGGCGTTCTCCTTTCTAAAGATTTTCGTTTTGGGGTCGTCCATTTCTTGCACTTCAGCTATTAATCTGCTCAGCGCTATTTTAAGCATAAAATCAACAATCACGGCCAGGGACTGGTTTTGACCTTCCAAAGTGGACGTATTTATATGTTCAAGTTTTTTACCAGCGACTGTTATTGTGATGTGGGGCAGTATTGTATCCAAGAAAGAAGAGACCCCCAAAAATGGGATGTCTGTTGGGGAAGTGTTTGTTGGATGTGTGTTTTTTAACTCACTAAACGCACTTTCAAACAAATCCGTCCGGAGGTTGAGGGGGTAATATATATATTCCGGGTCCGGCATGATATCTAGCGTCTGCATGTATTTAGTGAGATTCTCAGCCTCTTTAGTGAGATCCTTAGCCTCTTTATTTATAACATACAGCCCACGCCCAGGTTTTGTTACCCAGCCCTTTTTAATTAATATTTTCAACTCTCTATTAACAACATTATCTGCCTTACCCACATTTTTTGTTAGTTCTGAAAATTGGTGGGGGGTTTCATCCCATAACAGTTTTAAAAGCCTTGCCCGAACAGAGCCTTTGATGGGGCTTTCATGAGAGTGGTTGTTTGATATCATAATACTTACTAACACGTAAGTAAACCATATAAGTATTACTGTTTTTTTAGTATATGGTGATAAACCAATGATAAGAAAAATACAAGCACAAAAAAACATGCGCTTTGTCTTCATTCCGGGGGCATATGTTGAACTCCTCGGGCTAAAAAAGGGGCAGAAAGTAGACGTAAGAATAGACAAGGAAAACATAATTGTTGTACCGATCCCAGCCGCCAAGCGAGAGACCGGCACGGCCAGCGCACTAGACGGAGCACCAGCATGAACGAAAAGGCTTTTCCTAGTAATAACAGTACCGACCCAACCGCACCAACACCGGGACACAAACCTTTGCGCCTGATGGCTGAAATTGAAGCCGAGGCGCAAAATAGGGTGCAGATAATTCTTAAACAAGTTTCCACAAGAAAGACCACAATAGAAGCAGAGATACGAAAGAGAGAGGTGAAAGTATGAAAGAAGAAACTAGGTTAATTATTGGCTGCCAAAAGGGTAGATATGAGCATTCAGGAAATTTGACCTTCACAAACCAAATTCTCAAATTTGATGATTCAATAGAATATATTGATGATGATGGGAGTATAGAATGCGAAATCTATGAGATAGAGCAACCAATAAGAAAAGGAGAAACCGAGCCAGATATCTTAATGAAAATAAGGCCGGGCGTATCTTATGGGGATTTAAGAAAGTTTTTGTTAAAAATCCTAACAAGTGAAATAAGAGATGCCTTGAAGCCAAACATGGCAGGTGATGAAAAATGAAAAGAAAAGGCAGCCCGGGAGCCAACCCAGGCACCAAAACAAACGCCAATACTATATTAAACTCTAAAGGTATTAAATATTGCGGCGTACCTAAAAGCCTGTTTTTTGACTACAACTGCGACCAGAGCCCCAGCGCCGGCTGGCAAGAAACTTATGCTTGCATGGGGGTGAGGACATGATAGACTTTGAAAAAATCCGAGTTTCTACCACATTCGAGCAGACAGACCTTGGAGCCAAAAAACTTTTAACCACTGTCCCGGTTAGAAAACCTAAGAAATTAGAGTTTTTTAGAATCCGGGGGGGTGATGACTGGGTTTTTGATTCCTACTCCTTGATATGCAAGACGGGGAAGAAGAAAAATACCTCGTAGCTCCACAACACTACCCGGAATTAATCCAACTTGGCCTATTAAAAAAGGTTCGGTTCTATGCAGGAATTGTCCACGGGACGGGGGTATTTTTCCTTTCAGATGTTGCGTTACCGGATGCAGAAGGCAAACATAATTCATACAACAGGTCAAGAATGGAGCATTATGAAAAGGCAAAGGCTTGCTGGATTAAAATAGCTGCCAATAAAGACCTGGGTGCATATGAAATTTTTGTGCCAATAGCCAACTTACCAGAACCCGAATGGCCGGAGAAACCCGGCTGCATCACCGATGCTTTACAAATTGCCTTTAAGGATCGGTTTGTTGAAGAGGAAAACCACCCCATTTTAAAGCGGATAAGGGGAGAGTTATAATGACTCTCCCATTCTTTAGTAAAATATGGGTGGTGGACTTTGAGTTTATGGCCACGCCGGGTAATCGGCCTATCCCTGTTTGTGTTGTGGCAAAAGAAATGCACACTGGAGAAACAAAAAAAATCTGGCTATTTGATAACCCACTAACCACGCCACCTTTTAATATTGGAATGCAATCTTTGTACCTGGCATATTTCAACACAGCAGAATTTTCCTGTCACCTGGCGCTAGGCTGGGAGCTCCCACAAAATACTATCGACTTATTTGTCGAATATCGAGTTAAGACAAACGGAAGACCAGGAATCTCTAACGGCCTGCTGGGTGCCTGTAGTTACTTCGGAATTAAAACAAGCTCTGACGTTTATAAAGATAGTATGAGAGAGAGAATCTTACAAGGTCCACCCTATACGCTAGAAGAGCAGCAGCAAATTTTAGATTATTGTGAGGAAGATGTAATTGCCACGGCAAAACTTTACGAGATGATGCAGCCCGGAATAGACCACCCACGGGCACTTTACCGGGGGCAATATATGTGCTCAGTGGCAAAAATGGAACATAACGGAATACCCATAGACCCCACAACCTTAGACAGACTTAGAGAAAACTGGGAGGGCATAAAGGGGCAATTAATAAAAGAAGTAGATTCGGACTTTAATGTTTATGAGGATACAACCTTTAAAACTGCAAGGTTTGAAGCCTACCTTAATAATCAAGAAATACCCTGGCCACGAACCGAGACAGGTAGACCAAAACTAGATGAAGAAACTTTTAAAAACATGGCAGCAACCTACCCACAACTTCAGCCACTTAAGGACTTGCGGTATATCCTTGGTAAAATGCGCCTGGCAGAGTTGGCCGTGGGTAGTGATAGTCGAAACCGTTGCTTATTGTCACCCTTTCGCACAAAGACAGGCAGAAACGCTCCCAGCAATTCCAAATTTATTTTTGGTCCGGCAGTCTGGTTGCGGGGTTTAATAAAGCCGGAGCCGGGTAAAGTATTGGCCTATATTGATTATTCACAGCAAGAATTTTATATTGCTGCCAGACTATCAAATGACAAAACGATGCAGCAGGCTTATGAGTCCGGGGACCCGTACCTTACCTTTGCTAAACAGGCCGGAGCGGTTCCCGATGATGCCACAAAAGAAACCCACAAAAAAGAACGAGACCAGTTTAAGATATGCGCCCTTGCGGTTCAATATGGTATGAAAAACCATTCCCTAGCGCTTCAACTAGGTAAAACCCCAGCACACGCCTCCGAACTTATCCACCACCACAAAAAAGTATACAAAAAATATTGGGAATGGTCCGAGAGTGTTTTTAATTCAACTCTTATAGGCCAGCGGATCACCACCCTATATGGCTGGCAATATCAAATTTTGGGGAAGGAAAGGAAAGAAGAACGAACCATAAAAAATTTTCCCGTTCAGGCCACAGGAGCCGAAATTTTAAGGGTCGCAAGTATCTTATTGTCGGAGGCCGGGATTAAAATTTGTGCGCCCGTGCATGATGCCTTATTAATTGAATGCGAAGAAATAGAAGCAGAGGAAACCATAAAAACAGCCCAAACACTAATGGAAAGAGCCGCAACCATAGTGCTAGGTAAACCGATCCGTACAGATGCCGATATAATAAAATATCCTGATAGGTACACGGACCCTAGAGGAGTAGATACCTGGAATAAAATTTTAAGAATTTTAGATCAAATTGAGGAAATAAAATCTTTTGAATTGGTGACAGTATGAAAACCCAAACGGTCACTTTGGGTAGTTTAAACGGTCACTTTGGGCAGTTTAAACGGTCAATGTGTCCAACCCGTGCAATATCTTATTTTATATATATATTTAATATAAGTATATGGGGTGGGTAAATGGGTAAATTAGGAGAGCCATTTATTAAACCAATTCCTACTCGGTGTATGTGTCTGGTTACAGCATTGTCTGGTAGTGCAACAAAAACATTTCTTTTATTGTGGTACTTGTCTGGTGTGAGTAAAACAAAAATAAATATTCCCATTTCATACACACAAGCAGAAAAGTTCCACCTGCCGGGTAAAAGTTTACGCAGGGGACTTAAAGAACTTGAAACCGCTGGGATTATTTCAACAAATAGGGGAATAGGTAAGGCGCCACGGGTGACGATTTTATTAAAAGAAAAGGGTTTGGAAGGGGTAGGCGCATGAATAAAATTCATCTCACGGGCAAGCAATTTAAACCCTGGTCAGGCAAACCCATCCCACAACGCCCCGGGCTTCTGTATTGTCGGGTATTAATGCAGCACATTCCTAAATGTGGTCTAACATCATGTACACATTATCCATGTACGGTGGTGAAATAGATTGGTATAGATTGGTACCAATTGGTATTTATATAAGCAAATGTATACATCAATAACAACACTAACAATATAATAGCTAATATCTAATTGGATATATCAAAAATTTTAAATTTTAAATCCAGAGGATAAGACCATGGCAAAACCGCAACCAGTCCCGGAAGACCTGCAAAGAATGTTAGACAATCCAGAACATTGCTGGATAATTAAATTACCAGTATATGAAAGATGTAGAATTGCTTACGGTCGTATCACTGATGATAATTGGGGTATTGAAAAAACGTGTGGTGGTTTTCAAATCTCAAGTACCTGGTATAGAAAAATGGTGATAAGGAATGGCGCTAAATGGGGGGCTGAAAACAAAAAAAACAGAGAAGTCAATGAAAGATATAACAGAAATATAACACGTTTTTTAAATCTGATGGGCATAATATCAGACGATGGAAAGACTCAAGAGGACGCTTTTGATTTGTGTATGGATGCGTTACACGAAACACCATTAGGTAAAAAAGTGATATTAGATGATGAAGAAGGCGAATGTTATTATGATGATATCACGGACGATGAGATACTAAGTTTAAAGGATCAGTTCTGGATCAAGTGGAATGAGTATAATACTAATAACAACAACATCAATAAGTCATTAGTACCAATGGTATGCTAGAAATCAAATAATATATTTTTTTTTCTAAATTTTAGTCGCAGTTAATTATAACTTATGTATAATATCATCATCATCATCAATCAAAATTAAATATTTTTAATTATCTTATAGACGCAATTAGATATTACTTATGTTGATTAGTGTAGTAGTAGTATGTTATTTTTAATATCTTTTTAGACGCAGTTAGATAGTATATTCGTATTATGTTTGTTGTTGTTTGTGATACCACCCATCTTTATTTATCATAATCATCTTAGATACATTTCTTTAAAATCGTTATCTGGAAGATGATATAGATAGTATATTATATATAACTATAAGATTATATAAGATTAAATCATATATATTCAGAATGAAGAGAATTACTATAACCGTAACCGACAGCGATTACATAATAATTAAACGGTTATTGAAAGCTGGAAAATTCTCAACCACAAGTGAGGTACTCCGTGCAGCTCTTCGAAAAACAAATTGAGGTTATAAGAGGTGAAATAAACTTATGGTTAATTCTAAAGATGTTATCGCTCTCGCAATTTCGGCTCTGATTGTTATTATCATCCTTGCAGTGGCTCCTATGATCGGTTCAAATATTGATGATACCTATGATGTTACTGACACATCCTCGGACGGGTGGAACGTAACAGCAAACAGTGACCTTGATTCTCCGGCAACTACCTGGGTGACATTTGTCGGTCTAATAACGTTGGGATTTCTCGCAGTGATTATAGGAATCGTAATCCGAGGGTTCAAAGATATGGGCAATGATTAATCGCCTGCGTCTTGCGGTATAGTTCAAAGGAAATAAATGTTATTTGGTGGCCGGTTATTCTTGCCATATCATGATAAATCACCACCGGCCACCATTAACAAAATACTAAATTATCATGTCAGTAAAAATAAGAAGCCTGCAAGAAAAAGAAATCCCCAAAAACGGTATATTCAAAATAAACCGGAAAATAAAAAGAAGAAGGCTGGAAACTGTAAAAAGTTTTGATAATCATGAATAGATTAAATAGAGAGAACTGCAGCACAATCCCACAAACCCCAGGGATTTATTACCTATATAATAAATTTGGTAAGCTGTTGTATATTGGCCGAGGTCAAAAGTTACGGCATAGACTCCAAAGCTGGTATCAAGCCGATAAATCCCGGCCAAAATGGAAACGTGAATTAGCAAAAAAGGCTTATTATTTTAGTTATGCAACAAAAACGGATAAAAAAGAAAGTATGAAACACGAAAAAAAGCAAATCAAAAAGAATAATACAAAATTTAACCATTATAGCAGGAAATAATATTATTTTTTTTAAAAATTAAATTGTTCTTTGGTTTGGTAGGTATAATCACTACGGCACCACCATTAAAATCGATTCTACGGCATCCTACGGGCTTTGTGTGTTGTGTCTATTGGTTTTTAGTAGTGGGTATCGTTTGTATTGGATAGTCTTACATTATTCTGATTAGTGCAGGTAATGAGAACATCCAGTTAACTGTATGTTAGTGGTAACGTATAATTTAAGTATGTTAATCTAAATCATGTCTTTTTTCTTCTTAAAAATAAGTAAACTATAAAACTACCAATCACACCAAACACACCGCCTAACCAGATCCATAATTTAGCATTTTTCCATTTTGTAATATCATAAGTAACAATACATCTGATTGCTTCATAACTACAAAACATAGCTATTGGAAAAAAAATATAAGTTACAGGTGGTGATAAATTAACAATAGTTAACATTACTGATCCTGCCAACCATGATAATATAAATCCTAACCAATCTCTTTTTTTCCTATTAACATTCAATTGACTGTTCATTTATACACCATCATGGAAAATTAAGACACACTCTACCAATATAAAATTAGTGGTTTTAAATTTTTCTATATTGTTATTTTCCTTATCTCAAGGTAGGTAGTCATTCCGGAGAGCAATTATGAAAAAATTGAATTAATTACTCTATATTTTTTATAATATATTTTTATTGTTTTTACCATAACAATTCATAATTTGATACTATACCATCCACACGTATATCATAATAATTACACGTATAGTATGAACCACGCCCAGCATCTTGATTAAAGAAACGACTTTCATGTAATAAGTCGCTACGGATCGGAATTAATTGATGACCAAGCTTTAAGTCTACAAAATATTCAAGAGGACACGCATCTTTTTCATTATTAGTAGAATCATAAAACATAATACCTTTTTCTATTGTATCAAAAGCATTTATTGCATGACCTTCTGGATTATTTTTAAAATCTATTAGGACAAATGCTGTTTTAATACCACTTTTTTCAGCGTTATTATGTATAACTTCAGCATAATCACCACATACAAATTTATCATATCTATATATGATTTCATCTGTTTTATCTTCTTTTAAGAATATAATTAATTCGCTAAGATGAACTTTTTCCGAATTAGGATTATTTTCTAACCAAATATCATGGCCATCGGCACCTACAAACCTGTATTCTTCAGTTTCAGCATAATGACTTGTTTTATTTTGATCTGTTTGAATAATCTCTAGAATTTTTTTATTTTCAATTATTGGTTCTGAGGTTTCTATACATCCAGATACAATAATAAAAATACAAAATATTAATAAAAGCTTAACTTTATTTCTGTTTAGAATTCTAATTGTTGTCATAATAATTTATAAGCTTTGATATAATTTTAATATATAGGGGAATAAATCGAGTTCGGTGTATATCGGGGTATCTCCAAACGATTTTAATATTTAAAACCTAAGGTCGGAGTATTGCATAATGGGTACATCATACGCCTGTAATGGTCCGGTGGGAGCCTTCACAAACAGGCAAACTTATTTAATCAAATCATCGAAGATAAGTTTTTCGATATTGTTATTTATCACAACCCATAATTTACACCTTTAGCTAATAAGAATTTATTATTACTTAAATTAATTTAAAAATCTTAAACCGATAGATTTATTAAAGAAAAAAATATTTAAATTTTCATGAATAATAAAACATTATTACTTTTTTTTTGTATTCTAACTTTTAGTATTATTATCGAAGGGTGCACTGATTATTATTCTGAAAATGAAACTTTTGTACTGGAATCTGATTATTATGTATCTTACCAATTTTTATTAAATGAAGGAGATTATCTTGATGTATCCATAAATACTCAAAACGGCCCAGTTAATGTTATAATTTTAGATTCAAACAATTTTTATAAATATGATGATGAAACCTCGGCAGCAGATTATTATGAATATGATGAATTATATGAAAATATTATTTCAAAAGACATACAATTTATAGTACCAATGGATGGTGAATGGTATTTGATCCTTGAGAATAATGAAAAATATGATATTACAATTGATATAAAATATGAAGCGTATTAAATGATTAATTGACACTGCTATTTAATCTCGAGTAGCTAATAGACATTTATGTATTTTATTATTTTCTTTCTCTTAATGCTGGCAATCCCTGGATAGAAATCCAGTCATATTCCACACTAGGCTTTAATTCAAATAGTGTCATAATTGTAGGTGGGATCGTAATTCTATTCTGATTTTTAGACTTGCTGATTTTTACCATTTTATCATATCCTATATTTAGGTTAATATTAGGTTGATTTATGGTTAAATAAATGTATCTAAGGCGCAATACTATAAAACCACTATTATGTGGTATGAAAACAATATGACGAATATTCTATGGAACTGGTTAGATCAACTGGGACAGAAGTAAATATCTTTAAAGATGTTGTATCGTTCATATATCATTAAATTAATTTCGTTCATGATAATGGTTTGTTTGATTTTTAATCAATACATTTTAGTTATTACCACCCTTATTAGAATAAATATCTCAGCTTAGATAATATATATCCCAGACATCATGAATGATGATATTAAAAGGTGTATTTAATGGAAATTCCAATTATTGAAAATATTATAAATAAAATCGACACTCCTTTTTCAATTTCAAAGGATAAAGATAAACTGTTTATCTTCGGACGAAATCCAACATTATCACTAGCAGAATTAATTTCTATGTTTAAATCTACAGCAAACATATTTGAAATTATAGAAATATCTCCATCTGGAGTAATATTACGACCTGAAAATGAATGGGTACCTTCTGTAGAACAAGGCGGTATGATTCTTAAAAGGTGTTCACCAGTTTCTTCAATTAAAAAACCTGCCAGTAATTCAGAAATAAACGATCTTTGTGTGAAATTCGTTGATAGTTTGTTTATTGACAACAAGTGTCATTGGAGCATTAGTTCGTATAATGAACGAAATCAAGCCGATGCCCAAATATACGATAATTTTTATAAAGCAATCAAAGAGAATTTAAAAAAGAATGGAATTAAAAAGGCCATGTATGTTAAACCAGAATATACATTTGACAAAGTTACTTCTTATAAACAAAATACCAAAAAACATCATAAGACCAATCTCAAGATCCTCATGCCAAGGGCAATACATAGAAAAGACATTTTAGATAATGGCTTTGAACTGGTATTGTATCATACAAAGGACGAAATCATAGTATGTCAAACAGATCAGGCAATCAATATCGATGATTTGAAAAATAGAGATGTAAAACGACCTTTTGTTAGACCTATGCTTGGAATAGGGGTGGCACTTGCCAGATGCATGGTTAATTTAGCAATGCAACCCAGAGGTTCAACAATTTATGATCCTTTTTGTGGAACCGGGACTATAGTCCAGGAAGCTCATCTTTCAGGATACAATGCAATGGGGTCTGATATTGACTCCCAATGCGTACAAGGAGCTATGAAAAATCTTCAATGGATCACAAAAACATATGAAAAACAAAAATTCCCAACTGAAAATATTTTCTCTCTTGATTTGACAAATGGAATGGATAAATATAAAAAAGGATCATTTACTGCAATCGTGACAGAACCTTATCTGGGCCCACCGTTAAAATTTTACCCAAATGTTTCAGATGCCCAAAAAATGAAAAATGATCTGACAAAACGGTTTAATGTTTATTTCCGTAACATATCTTATCTTCTTCATAAAAATGGAATGTGTGTAATAATAGTTCCAAGAATCCGCAGTAATGAAGGGGAATACTTTTCATTAGATGTTGAAAAATTATTTTCTCTACATGGTTTTGAAGTGTATAAAGAACATTTTAATGATGCCGTGTTACCTTATGTTTTTATTCACGCACCAAAAGATCAAAAAATTGAAAGAGAAATATATGTATTGAAAAAAATTCAATAAAGGATTTTGAAAAATATTACAAAAAAGAAAAAAAATCTCCTAAAAAATAGGAGATTTATGAAGCGCTGTTTACCAGCAACACAGAGCATGGAACATTTCGTGCCACTTTTTCAGATACACTTCCTGAAATAAGCTGTGAGAGTTTGCCTCTCTTTGTGTGTTCCATGATTATCAGGTCGAAATCACTTTCCCTGGCAAATCTGATTATTTCTTCGGCTGGTTTACCATTCAGGACTACTGACTTGGCATCAACGCCCACACTCTTGGCAATCTCTGCCACAGTGTCTGTTATTTTATAGCCTTCCTTGGTAAGGTCGTCTTTTAACCTTGCGATCAATGTCGGAGATATTGAAACATTCTCACCAAGCCCTCTTCTGGCACCACGACCTGAGGCTTCTGGTAGATAGACCACTCTCTCTTTGATCAGTCCTTCCTCAACATCTACAACATGACATGCAGTCAATTCTGCACCAAATTCCTTTGATAGCTTTGCTGCAAATAATGGTGCTTTTTCCAATTCTGTATCATTAGTGAGAACCAGGATCTTTTTATAATCCTGATCGTTCAGATTGTCTCTTACTAACATAACATTGGATTTGGCTTTTCGTATCAATTTTGCCTGTACACTGCCTTTAGGACTATTATCACTTGCTCCCATAACCAGGAGATCTGATTGATTAGCATTTGCTTCTTTCAGGATGTCCTGGGTAGGACCGCCAACCAGCACTTTGGATGTGGTCATATTGACACCAATATTGCCTCCAATATCTTTCAGGGTTTCAAGATGTTTCTTACCTGTTCGTACCATGGCTTCGATAACATTAGGGGTTTTATGCATGTGGGTATTTACCACATATAGGGATGAAACCTCTGCATTTAGTTTCTTTGCGATCTTTATAGCCTGTGTGGTGGCGTTATCTGAGTTTTCAGATCGATCAATTACCAGTTGGATTTTATTTATTAATTTCATTTTATTCTTCCTCCTAGGAACAATAATATTTGTGCCTAATATTGTATGTATAATGGCCGTAATATAAACATAATCTTCATAGATTAGTCAAATATATACAATATACTGAATTGGTACCCCTCCATGTTCACAAATCCTGTAAAATAATCATTTGAATGAATACTTAGTTCAATATAGTTCAACAAATACATATATATTATAAACAAATACTATAATGCACCATTTTACTGATAAAATGTGTTCAGATCAATTAAATAATTACAGGATGTATTAATATTCAAAGAAAACACATTGCTTTAGAAGATGACCAGGTAAAGAAAATACAATCATTAATTGATAAGCATAACGGTAATTTAAGTGCAGCAATTCGTGATGCTATAGATCTGACAAGTATATCACTTCAATATTATGAAAATGTTGAAGATGCAAAATCTTTGATAGCTACCTTAAAAGAAATACAGGCAGATCAAGTTATCATCCAGGTACCTTTATTTGAATGGCTTCTAAAAAAGACACGCGGACTTATTCTTGATAAACAGATACTTGATTACATAATTGATCCTTTTAGTATCACATCCATCTCTGAACTTGAAGATTTTGTAAATAATATGTGCCGGGATTTTGGATGGCATGTTGAGGTCATGATTGACTCTGATAATAATGAAAATGCCAAGAATGCCACAATGACACTTACAGGCGTACATAAAGAAAATGTATATTTCCTGGCAAGAATGCTGGGTGAATATCTGGCGATATATAGAAAAATGGGTATTGTTTCTGTTCATCCCTTATTGGGTGAACTAGAAATTGAATTTAAACGTAAATCATCTACTGATGAAGCTCTTCAGGATTTAACAAATAATCTGGGCTACATGGTAAATATCGAAAAGGAATTACAAGCTCGTCCAAATTTTTGGAATAGACTTATTAGCGAACACAGTGCCACCAACTACAATCTGGTTTCCATCCATAAGAATTTTTACGAAGATCTAATGTCCGGAAAAATGCCAAAGGCCATATTTACTATAGAAAGTGCAAGTAGCAGACCTCTGGAAGATATGCCGTTATCCCAGTTTCTTCATACAATTAAGACTGTCTCCGAGACCTCACGCATGGTAAACAGAGTATATGTGGAAGGAAATAATCTTAAGATAAGGCATGGCTTTAGAAATATGAAAGCTGTTGAAAATATTAAAAATATTTTCATAAATGTATTGGAAGAAAATGAATATTGCTATGATGCAGAAATTACCAGCACATTAATTTTTTTGCGACATCATCCTGAAATTGAAGAAAAAACACATGAGTTGTTTATATCATTATCTGAAAATGGGGGAGACGTCCAAAAAATAATCTCTGAATTTGTTGCGTTTCTAAGAACAGTTAAAGATATTGAATTTATTGATCATATTAAGAGTTTTGGAAGAAGATTGGGCAGGGAGCTTATGCAGCAGTATGAAAAAAAATATGGATACACATACTGGGATCTACAAAGTTTTAAAAAAGCATTCGAACCTGCTGACAGACAGATAGAATCTGATTGGGATATGAGGACAAACTCATTAAGGTATACAGTTCAACAATGCGCATATGCAGATGACCCAAAAAAATGTCACATGCACAGGGAAATATTCAGAGGTGCCCTTGAATATGCATTTGGGGATTCAGCAGATGTGGATATAATCAAATTGCTCAGCCACGGTGATGAGTACTGCGATGTATATATTCACACACATTAATTTTTATGCTGCTGCTTCAAGAGCTGGAGAGGTCGTTACAATTGATTTTTGTGAACAATTTTCAATACAAAGTCCGCAGTGAGTACATTTCTCCTGATCGATCTGTGCTAAAAAGTCAGTAACAGTAATAGCATCTTCCGGACAGTTCTTAGCACATAGACGGCATCCGATACATCCAAATTCGCACACCGATTTTACAAGCTTGCCTTTATCATGTGACCGGCATAGCACGTGCACAGATTCACTCTCGCTTGCCATTACTAATATCTCATTTGGACATTCGTCAACACATATCCCGCAGCCTTTGCATAAGTTCTCATTAATATAGGGAAGACGATCATCACCCATGCTCATGGCCCCAAAAGGACATGCACGCACACAGGTTCCTCGCCCTATACATCCATAGCTGCATCCCTTCTCACCATCTGAGATCATCAAAACAGCCCTGCAGTCATCAATACCCACATAATCGATCTTATCAATGCAATGGACACCGCCGTTGCACCTGACAAACGGATATATGCTTTCTGCTTCGGACACTTCCTGGCCTAATTTAGCACCTATTTGTTTTACAACGTCGAAACCACCTACCGGACATCCATCAATAGGTGCTGATTCACTTACCACCTTATCAGCAAAATCAGCACACCCCGCATATCCGCATGCACCACAATTGGCACCTGGTAATACCCCAATCACATCTTCCACAAGGGGATTTGTCTCTACAGCGAATTTTATCGATGCCCATATAAGAACTATCCCAACTAAAAATCCAATGCCTCCGATTATCATTGCTGATTGTGCGATCAGTAATGTACCTGTCATGTTGGGATCACTCCGAAGAAGTTAGCAAAAGCCATTGAAAGTAAAGTGGTAATAAAGAAGGCATGAGGAATACCCTGGACAGATGCAGGCACATTAAGCACGTTTGTCTTTTCACGGATCGCAGACATAAGCAGCATTACCATAGTGTAACCCAATCCGGCTGTAAAACCATAGAAAACACTCTGTATAAACCCATATTCAAGCCTTGCATTCAGTATCACTACACCAAGTATGGCACAGTTTGTAGTTATGAGTGGCAGGAATATTCCCAGGGACCTGTACAGGGGTGGACTATATCGACGAATAATAAACTCCACCAATTGCACCAAAGCTGCAATTATTATGATAAAACTGATAGTGGTCAGGAAAGTAAGCCCAAAAGGTTTCAGTAGATAGGTATAAATTAAAAACGCAGCCGTTGATGCCATTATCATGACAAACATCACGGCAGCCGACATACCTGCTGCGCTTTTTGTCTCTTTTGACACACCCAGGAATGAGCATAACCCCAAAAACTGAATAAGCAGGAAATTCTTAACAAAAATCCCGTTAATTGCTATTGCAAATAAGCTGACTTCTTCCATTTACTAAACCCCCCTTTTCAGTTTTCTAATACGGTTGTAATTAACTAATGCCATTAGGACACCGATGGTCATAAATGCTCCACCAGGTAATATCATGAATGTAGCTGGATTATCTGAATATACAGGTATACTTATTAATTTAAATCCAAATGTTACGATGGCTCCTGTACCTAAAAGTTCCCTTATAGCCCCGATGACTACAAGAACAATAAAAAAACCAGTCCCGATTCCAAATGCATCTACAATTGAATATTTAATATTATTCCTGATTGCGTAGGCTTCAGCGCGACCTATGATAATACAGTTAACCACAATTAATGGAATGAAAATTCCCAGTGATTTATAAAGGGGTGGTGTATAGGCTTCCATCACCATATCAATAATAGTAACAAAAGTACATATTATTATGATAAACATCGGAATACGGATTATGGGCGGGATATGTTTTCTTAGGGCAGAGACCATGATATTTGATCCCAACAATACAAAAAGAGCCGCACCTGACATACCAATAGCATTCTCAACTGAAGTTGTAACTGCAAGAGCAGGACATAATCCCAGTACCAGAGCAATTACGGGATTATCCTTTATTATTCCTCTAAGATATTCCCCTAATATTGTCATTTCTGCCATAATGAATCCCACCTATAATTTCATTCATTTGATTTAATTTCACTAATTTTTGTCTGTATTCCGTCTATCACGGCCTGAGAGGAAACCGTGGCACCTGTAATAGCATCAATTGCACCATCATTCTTAGAAAGCATCAGATCAGATTCGGCTACTCCTTTGAACTGGTCTGTGAAAGCAGGTTCAGTTATCTTTGCACCCATACCTGGCGTTTCAGCATGTGTCATGATTTTCACCCCCATTACATTATAATCTGTATCGATCCCCCCGGCCAGAGTGATCACATCCTGCGAGCCGCTCTGGTCCCTGAAGAAACTGTATCCAACCAGATTGTTATCTGCATCGAGAGCTCTGTAATATAGAATTTCATCTCCTGATTTCACAGGGTCAAAATGGTCAGCTAAAGGCATTACATCTACAAGTGCCAGCTCTCTTTGTTTTTCTTCATATATCTTTAGCTGCTCTTGTGTGGGAATATAGACGGCACCGAGAACTGCTGCAGCAACTATAGACAATGCTACTAATTTTATTAGCACTACACCCATTTCCTTATCCATTTTCACAATGCCACCTCATCAACAGGTTTTGGAAATGTATTTTTTTCAATAAAAGGTGAAACAGCGTTAGCAAAGAATATTGCAAAAAGGACAGCTACCACATAATTGTAACTGATAGATCCATATATTACAGTTAGTACTCCGCACAATAAACCATAAATTAATCTGCCATTTTTCGTGATTGGAGATGTGGCAGTTTCAGTGGCAAGAATGAATACTCCAAAAAACAGCATTCCAGTTATCACATATGACAGATTCTCACCAATAATTAAAGCCAGTACAATAGTAGAAACAAGATAACTGGATGGGATACGCCAGTCTATATATTTTTTATGAATAAGGTATACCCCGCCAATAAAAAATACAATTGGTGATACTTCTGCCAATCTTCCTGCCCCTAGTTCTAAAAATATATCAGAATATTGTCCTATGTGTGGTACAGACCCCGAACCTGTTAATGCTCCCCATGACATGTTCAGAAATACCCAGGCAGCTATGGCCGGATTGAAAAGATTCGCTCCGAGACCGCCAAATGCATGTTTTACCAGAGCAACACCAAAGAATGATCCAACGGCAGGAATCCACAGTGGAACGCCGTAAGGTAGTAATAAGGCAATTATCATACCAATAGAAGCAGCATCTCCATCCTTTATTGTCAATTCCTGTTTTGATAATTTCTGAATACCTGCTTCTGTGAGTACAGCTGCTAAGGTACTTACCAGTACCAACTCCAAAACCACAAAACCAAATACAATAGTTGCCAGTAAACTGACAGCCACCAGTATTGCAATTTTGCTGCGCATGATCGTAGCTATACTCACACCCTGTCTCGTATGGGGAGGATGGGAAACTGTGAGTTTCATTTTCCACCTCTGCTTGATATTGCCCCCATATGGCAAGGGGTCTGACATGATTCACAGCCGAGTTTCAGGTTGGGAGATTCCTTTTCTTCAGGTATGGTGAATGATTTTAACAATGCAGTCCTTGCAAAGCGTATCAATTGCAGGATGTGTCTGTTGGAAGGGCAGCCATAATCACATAACCCGCATTCAACGCAGCTGTAAACGTTGAGTTTGCTGCATTCGTCATATCTGCCAATATCTGAAAAGGAAGCAATCCTTCCAGGCAGAATATTTACAGGACAAATGTCCACACATCGGGCGCAGTGAATACAAGGCCCGGGATTGTTCCGCATAACCTGATCATTTGATTGAACAGTGATCTCAGAAGTCGATTGAATAACAGGGACTTCATCTGTGACCTGTGCTATTCCTGAAAGTAATCCGTTCATGATAATTTTGGCTGGTTCACCCATATATCCACCACTGGACTGGATCACATCCTTGAAGCTGGTCCCAATTTCAGTCCTTTGTATGCCGGGTTTACCAATTGCGCCAGATACTGCAACATTGACCTCGATCGGGGGGATGCCTTCTAATACGGCATCATTAACTGCCAATGTTCCATATCCACTTGAGATCATCACTCCAGCTTCTGCCGGAGTTTCCCTATTTGAGATCCGCATCCCTGTAACATCATAGGCAAGAAGATTGGACATTAACGGAGTATAATTTCGTTTCACGGAAATAATTCCAATATTGTCTCCATTTAATCCTGATCTGATGGCTGAAGCAAGCTGGTTGTTATTCTTGTGAATGATGATAGCTCCCTGAACTGCATCTGATGCTTTCATTAAGAGTTTCATACCGCTAATTAATTTTGAAATGTTTTCTGGTGTGCAATTACTCTTTACATCGCATGAGTGAGTGAGGTTTACCAGGATTGTGTCTACTGTTTTTTTAGTATTTAGTATATTAAAAACCGGATAACCATTCAGTTCGATGATCCCAGAATCCTTTAATGTGTCAAAAATATTTTCTTTTGAAGGATTCTGTTGGGACACAAAATTAATTGTTTCATTTGTCCCATTTGATTCTATTATTATACTGGGTTTTGTAGTACAACAAGGGTGAATCCTGTCTTCAAGACCTACCACATGTCCGGATACACTTGAATGGATCTTCGCACCAAAATCATGATTGCTATCTCCAATTTTCTGACCCTTAAGTACAGTATCATCCACATTTATCAATGGTTCACATATAGGCCCTCTATGCTGCATTAGAGGAATGACGACCTGTTTACGGTATTCTTGTATTTCTTTAGTTGATACGCTTTTCTCGATCTCTATTGCCATTCCCTCATCCCCGCATTGGATTATTTGTATTGATATTGTGTTGTCCTGGTAGTTCATTGAAAGCGATCCAGATCAAGACCGCTGAAAATAGCATCAAAAAAGCACAAAAATAAAAGGGAGTTACGAATGAGACATACCCTGCCAAAAGACCTCCGACCAGGGGTCCTATTGCCATTCCACCCGCATTTGCACTCATGATATATCCCATACTGTGTCCGATATTACTCGCATCAGCCATTTCTGCTGCCAGTGCAATCAGAGGTGTATTAACAGCAGCGGCTGCAATACCCTGTAATATTCTAATGAAAATAAGTTCATTAATTGAAGAAGCATATCCCAGACTGATAATAAGAATAGATGACACAACAAGACCTAACACAGCTATTTTTCTTTTTCCAAAAGCGTCTGAAATAGTACCGACCGGGATCTGAAATAATAATCGTGCAAGCATGAATACTGATATCATGATACCCAAAGAGAACTGGGATGCACCAAGCCGTCCTTCAAATTCAGGCAAAAGAGCCACGGCGATCATGGTACCTATCATCATAATAAAGACTGCACCTGATATTATCAGGATATTTTTTGATAACTTTGATGTGGTTTTATTTTGGCAGCCGTTGTGTGTCTCTTTGACAAACAGACTTACCAATAATAAGCTCAATGTTCCTAAAACTGCACACATATAGAACCCGGCTGTATAACCATATTGCATTGCTACTGCCCCACCAAATAAAGGACCGGACCCAAAGGCAATCCCGCGAATAGTAGAATGCATCCCAATCACCCGGCCTTTCGTATTTGGTAATGATAGATCTGACAGCATACCCATAAGTGATGGGAGAGCAGCACTAACCAGCAGACCTTCGATAATTCTTAACACTATCAGGGATTCAAATAAATTTATCCTGGCATATAAGAAAGATATAACAGCAAACCCTGCAAGGCCGAATAGAATGAGTGGTTTCCTCTTGCCTAAATAATCAGTAAGAACACCTAACAATGGTTGCGAAAGTGCAATAACAGCACCAAAAACGCTCATTACAATCCCTACTTTTACCACTACAGGTACATCCTGGAAATATACAGAGTTCAGTTTTGCAATGTATAGTGGTATTAATGCAACCATCATGCCTGCCCCGAAATCTTCAAAAAATCGTGAGAAGGAAAGGATATACATCTCTTTCTTGATTTTTAACAAGGTTTTACCAGACATCTACTGTCCCACTCCAAACGATTTGAATAACATTGGTTCCTTTTCTACTTCTACAGGTTCAGGTCTGGCCGGAATTATCTCGACTGTAATCTCATAGACAGTGAAATCTGTTGGTGGGTCAGTTTGAGCCGGATCTGCATCATATCCAAGCAATTTCCATTCAATGCGGGATGTATTGCCGTGACAATCAGCACACCATAATGCATTTTTCCCAAGAGCACTTTTTTCTGCTACAATATTGTGACTTACCGAATAGTATATGTCCCTACTTCGTAACACAGCATTGGGATAATCCGGTTTTCCATATACATCCAGGCTAACATTCCTTATTTCTTCCTTACTGACTGACCGATCTCTATTGGCATCAGCCGCCCTGATATGGGAAAGGATAATTGGACTGCCCCAGTGCAGGCTTGAATTTGGATTATTGATTATATTTTTATCGTTCCCATCATCCCACCATGTTATGGAAATTACATTAAAAGGTTTTAACATGGCTCCCGGATCATCCCTATCAGATGGATAGGACATTCCTTCTATAGTACCATTAAACCATGCCAGTACGGGTTGAAAATCATTCTTTTTGAATGTGATGTCTTTAAACCCATTTGCCCAGTTAATTGAATCTATAGGCACCCCCCCTGGAAGTTCACCACCCGGGAGTGCAGGTATATGACATGCCTCGCACGATACTGTCTCAAGATGGGCATCTACTATCATACCATGTGTGACGTCAGAATGACAATCAATACATTGTTTCATGGGGAGATCAGTGGTTTCAGGTGAATCTGACCGATCGATAATATTTCCTCTGGCTATATTGTGATTGGAGGTTACATGACATTGAATGCAGCTGACATTTGCATTGGAATGAACATCATAAGCGCCATAATTATCACTGCTCCACATTACACCTCTGGTTGCAACATCGGTCTGGTGACATTTGTTAGCACATGTGACATCTGAAATATGGGTCAAATAAAGATTGTCAGAAGAAATATCGTCTAAATGACATGTCTGGCAATTTGTGGTTATACTCCCGCCTACAATTTCATCTATATCATGAATTTCAAATATTTTATCATCCTTTGAATGACAATGGCTACATTCAAATTGTGCGGCAACAGCAGCTATAGTTGGGTTATGCGGGGGAATACCTTTTGAATGACACAAACCACATTCCCTAATGCGATTACAAGTATCTTCTTTTTCAATAAGATTAATAAACAGGGGATCCCACTGTCCATCAATTCCATTTGAATTTACACGCTGTACATGATATGAGTTAACCAGGTCATCGTACATGTTATTATGACAACTCTTACAGTTCTCATCTGACCATGAATTATTATAAATATAATGTGCTGCAAGCGGTTGGTAACCATTATAATTGAGATTACCAAAATTTATTATGACAATAGTCATTAATAAAATTACGGCCAGTACTGCATGTAGTTTTGTCAATTATTCTCCCACCTCCTGTTAATTCTTTTTTGTTATTTTCCTTCCAACTTTTAATAATTATTAAATACCTCAATATTCTTTTTTAATTCGTTTGTTCTGTGCATTAATCCAGGCGATCCTGATTGGTGAAAAAAGGGGATGTCGTTCCATGTGATAAAATAATATAAACGATTTTACAAATCCATATAGCAATGCTATTGCCTGTAAAACCACCATAATAAGGGCAATATTAAGACCCATCGTAATTACAATACCAGTTGTCAGGAGACCTGTTTCTACCAGGACAATTGTCAGCATTGAAAACAATATCAGAGGATAACCAATTCGTTCAATCATTTTTCTCACCTGAAATATCCTGATACCAGTAAGGATAATCTTCTTTTGCCACTTCTTTTGAAATAAGTCCTGTAGTCATTGAATAATCCATAGGGAATTTGAAGGGGGTTAAATGAACTTTATAAAAATGCGGCAATATTACACATAGACTTAATATGGCAAAACTGCCGTGGATCAGGTTAACAATTGAAAAATATGACATGGGTAAGTATGATAAAAATAACCATGGGGCCCACATTATAATACCGGAAATGCCCATTAATAGAACATCAACAATTATGACACTCCAGATAAGCCCTTTTTCAAGCCAGCTATATTTATCATAATCGATCCTGGTATATTTAAGACCTAATATGGAAAGATTATCATTAATAAAATCATAAATATCTTTAGATGTAGGGAAAATGATTTTGCTAAAATACTTTCTATCAATTAATCTCCAGTACAATACAGAATATATAAAATAATACAAAGAGGCTGATATTAATCCCACTGCTGCAATTCTATGAATAAACAGAGCTTTTGATAGACCGATTAGATCCAATATCCAGCCCAGATGTTCAGGATAAAGTCTTGGAATTCCAGTTATATATAATGTCATTATGGAAATTGCAATAACAAAATGAGCAATTACCTGGGTTGAAGAAAATCTCTGTATCTGTTCATCCAATTTTATCACCCTTCATGGAATCCTTTCATTTTAATAAATTTCTTATGCATTAATATGAGATTCGCAGTCAGACCCAGTACACTAAAAGCCACATAAAATTTTATTAAATATTTTATCCAAAGAAGCTCTTCAGAATCTGTAACAATATTATTTTCAAAATAAAGCTTAGAATTAACAAATAGAACTGCACTGATTACAATTAATATTGTTAATACTAATGAAATTATTTCGATATTATTCTTTATTAACCCCATATTTTCGTCCCCTTAAATATATATATACTCCACTTATAGTGGGGATCGAGTTTAATTTATTATTTAAAAAGTTATAGTTATTTTCAAGACTTATATTTTTCTATTTTATGATGTGATTTTTTCATTAATAATGAACAATTTATAACTCTTATGAATAATCAAGAAGTTATTGTTCAGGAACCACCCTCTCAATTCTTGAACCCCTTACAACCAGGACCGAACATTTGGCTGTAGAAGCTAACTTCTCTGACACACTCCCCACCACCATTTTTGATATTGAACTTTTACCAGTGCTTCCTAAGACCATCAGATCCATATTTTGGTTTTTAACAATTTTAAGAATTTCTGAGGTGGTTTTTCCGTCTTTCACTATTATTTCAGTAGTAACCCCTTTTTTATTAGCTATTTTTTTGACATTTTCTGCAATCTTGGCTGCATCATCCAGGAGATGTTGTCTCATTCGTTTGATTATTGCTTCAGAATAGGCTACAGTTTCCCCCAGCACTCTTCCCCGTCCAGCTTCATCAAGAGACGTAATATGCTTTTCCAGGATCTTATCCTTTGAATCAACAATAGTACAAGCAGTAACTTCAGCATCGTATCTTCTTGCAATACTCATACCATAGTGAGCAGCATATTCAGCATCCTTTGACCCGTCAGTTGGAATGAGTATCTTTTTGTAATGCTCATTATTTTCAGTATTTCGTATAAGCATGACATGTGTATTGCTTAAACGAAGTATCCGATTTGCAATTGCTCCAATTGGAGCCGTTTTTCCCAGTCCCTTACCTGTAGCAGCCATGATAATTAAATTGGCGTCAATTGCTTCAGCTTCATTAAGTATTTGTTCTATAGGGGATCCTGCAAGTACTTTTGTTGATCTGATTGTTATTCCCTTTCTTTCTGCCAACTTTCGCACTTGATCAACATATTCTTCACCAGCTTTCTTTACGATCTCAAGGATGTCGGGAACAGCGTATTTGTGGATGTCTGCCACATACATGGCAGATATTTCAGCCCCATATATGCTTGCCAGTTGTACGGCATGCTTTGCTGCTGTCCTTGAATTTTCAGACCCATCCACTGGAACCAGGAATTGGAATTTTGTCATAATTAACACCTATTTCTTTACTGTGTATACTTTTTCAGTCCGTATACTTTTTACTACAAAAACTGAACATGAAGCAGAACGAATTACATTTTCAGATACGCTTCCGAGTATTAATCTTGAAACATTGCCCCGCCCGGAATATCCCATAACTATCAGATCAATTTGCTCTTTTTCGATTGAGTTCAGGATCTCTTCTGTAATATTTCCTTCCTTGATTAACGAATTTGCTGTTATGTCCTTTGATTTAATAATATCCATTACTGTTTCAATAATTGCCTTACCCTCAGGCATTTTATTTGGATCATGAATTACATGACACACTGCCAGTTTTGATATTGAACGATGTGCAATACTGGCAGCAAATTTTACTGCATATTCGGCATCCACTGAACCATCTACCGGAACCAGAATGTGTTTATAAGGTTCTAAATTACCAGTTATTTTCCGTGCGATCAGTACATGGCACTTGGCACCTCTTACCACTTTTTCAGCCACACGTCCCAGGTTATTATCAGGTGCCCCCAATACGATTAAAGTGGCGTCAATTTCTTTTTCCATCTTGATTATTTCATTAAATGGTAATCCTGTTAATACCCTTGACTGAAAAATGCCAACCCCTGCATCACTGCAATATTTATTAAATTTATCTAACAGTACCTGTCCTGATCTGGTTTGAATTTCCAAATTCTCATCATCGTTAAATATATCAGTATCCACTACATGAACAGTGGAAATTTCGGCATTATACATTTTAGCCAGCTTAATTACGTTATCAGCAGCTATCTCTGTATATGCTGAATCATCAATTGGTAATAAGAATTGAAATTTTACCATTATCGTACTCCCGACAAAAGTTTTTGCACAGTTCTATTTAAACCTTTCGAATTGTGTGGCCTTGGGACAATATTCCCCTAACCACATTTCCTTGGCCAATGAGGTCTTATGCCATCTAAAATTTCAATGTAGCCAATTCTTCTGATATCATGAGCAACAAGTTTCAACTTTGTTTCAGTT
>Ga0114930_10000941_pt1 | contig 29364 bp, 28 predicted proteins | sample AnhtaG_FD_87300 | JGI IMG/M metagenome (GOLD analysis project Ga0114930, IMG submission 87300) | Deep subsurface microbial communities from Anholt, Denmark to uncover new lineages of life (NeLLi) - Anholt_01485 metaG | ecosystem: Environmental > Aquatic > Marine > Oceanic > Sediment | place... | reverse complement strand
TCGATTACGGGTTCAAGTATATGCAGGAACACGTAAAGGAGGTCAGGATTATATTTGCTACCTGATAGATAATGAATCTTCTTATGAGGAGTTTCGGAAGAGACTATTAAGTGCCCAGATTAGTACAAATCTTAACCCGGAGGTATCAATTATTGGCGGAGAGTGGTTTATGCTGGATTGAATTGCCAATTTCTAAGACGGAACATTATAAATTTGGCGAGGGAAATGCTGCAAAAAAGATGGTTGATGTTATTAAAGATATAAAAATAGATCAGAAATTCCTAAGAAAACAGCTTGATTTCCCAGAGAACTAAAGATGCAAAAAACATTTATTATTGCTGAAGCTGGTGTAAACCATAATGGAGACATGAAATTTGCATATAAATTAATTGATGCAGCTGTCAGTGCTCAGGCAGATGCGGTTAAATTTCAAACTTTCATTTCTGAAAAAAACATTTCTAAAAAGGCGAATAAAGCTAAATATCAGGCAATAAATACTAGCAATAGAGAAGAATCACAGCTTGAAATGGCAAAGAAATTAGAACTGAAATTTGATGATTTTGTCAGTCTTAAAGAGTATTGTGATAAAGTTGGCATTATATTTTTAACAACTCCCTTTGATTTTGAAAGTGCTGATTCTATTTCCGATCTAGTAGATATTATTAAGTTGTCTTCTGGTGAGGTCACCAATTTACCTTTTCTAAAGCATGCTGCCAAGAAGGGAAAGCCTATTCTAATGTCGACAGGAATGTGTAATTTCGCTGAAGTTGAAAAGGCGGGTTCAACTATTATCGATAATCAACCTCATTTCACTTCTGATTTTCCACCTATAACTCTTTTGCATTGCACTACAAACTATCCGTGCCCCTATGCACTTCGATGTGGTTATGACCATGGTAGCCGATACTCTCTACAGTATGCTTGCCCAAAAACTGCATGGCTTTGAACACTGTGATGCGCCTAAAATCTACAGACATTTCGTTCAAGGCAAGGCAAACTTGAGTGTCAAAGAGGGAGAAGTGATAATCACCTACCCCCGCAGAGCGCATAATCCCATTTTGAGGGCTGTTCCATGGCAGCAGCGTTTACCCCAATCGCTTTCATGGCTTGATGGGACAAAAATTACACTTAAGTTTGGGTGAATCTTGGGTAAAAATTTTATATTCCTATGACGGTTAAAATTCCGCGAAAATCTGTGTTTAGCTAAACAATTCCAGAGTGAAATGCCCAATAAAAGTAGTAAATTAGAAATCATTTCAAAACTGGTTTTGGGAACTGCTCAATTAGGGATGAAATACGGGATCGCTAATAAAAGAGGGCAACCATCAAAAAAAGAATCGTTGAAACTTTTAAAGACTGCATGGAATGAAGGAATTCGCTATTTCGACACTGCTCCAGATTATAAATCTGAATTAATAATAGGAGAATTTGTAAAATCATACGGGATTCACAACGAAATTCAAATTCTGACAAAATTACCTCTGGTGAGAAAGGAGAATGATTGGAAAAGCTTTATAGAAAGAAGTATTGAAAATTCTTTAAATAATCTTACGTGTCATCAAATTAAAGTTTTATTTTTTCATAATGCAAAAGATTCTCTTCTCCTATTTGAAAACGAAGATTTTTTTAAAAATTTGTTAAACGATTATTCAATTAGCTCTCTGGGAGTATCTGTATACGAGCCCCACGAAATAGAAAGAATAAGAAATTGCAGATTTGATCTAGCCTTCCAATTCCCTTTTAATTTATTGGATGATCGATTTGACAAAAATAATGTCTCAAAGGGCAAAAGGTATGCTCGCTCAATTTTTCTTCAGGGATTTTTAGCTTCATCAGATTTAGCTGAAAACGCGCCAGGTTTCTTAAAAGATTATCATTCACTTCTTATAGAAGATTATAAAAAAAACAATTTGAGATTAATCCAGCAAGCATTCAAGTATGTAACCGAATCAAAATCTATTGATTTTTTTATATTCGGTGTCGATTCAGTATCGCAACTGAAACAACTATTTAATTTAGATCTCAGTATTTCTGTAAATACTACAATTATTAAGAATTGGAGATCTGCCATCCCACATGAAGTGATAGATCCTAGAAAATGGCACCAGTAGAATTGAATATTAAATTCTATGATATTGCCAAAATAGGCTGAAAAAAAAGCAAAGGACGAAAACAGAGACTATGCGTCAGAGGAGGAAAATATATCGCTTATTTTTGATGAATGACTTGATGGGAGGTTTTAGTTAGGAGTAAAATGAAGAAGCAAAATCATCGCTTAAGGGTGTGTCCGAATCATTTGACGACATACAGTGAAGAAGATATTAATGCCTTCTTAAATATAAAAGAAATAGCATATTTTATGCAATGTACAAAAAAATATTTAATAATATTGATAAGACAATAATATTCCAAAGTTTGTGGACAGATCCAAATAAAAAAGTTAACTAAATAACGAGTTTATAAAATGGTAATCAATAAAAAGATAGTTTTTACTTGTCAAAACGATATATGTGAATATAGAACGATTTTGCCAGGGGATGTAACTAAGAATTATATTAGTGGCTTAAAAAATCAGAATAGTTATTTAGTAAATAATCCATCAGATATTAATATGGAAAAACAGAAGGATTATGTGCTAAAAAAAAATTTATCCAACAATGATACTATTTGTGGCTTATTTATTAATAGTGTCTTAATCGGTACCGCAGGATTACAAAATATAACGGGTAATGGTAATACTACAATAGGAATATTTGTTTTTAGTTCCAATATACGTGGTAAAGGTTTTGGGAAAACGTTAGTTTGGGCTTCATGTTTGATTGCAAGTTATATATTCAATAAAACAATTTTTGAAGCAGGTATGGAAAAAGATAATATTCCCTCCGTAAAATCATTTTTATCCTGTGGATTCAAAATAATTAGTGAAGATGAAAAATATCATAGAGTTCAATTATATTTAAAAAATTTAAAAAAGCCTACATTTATTAATAATGTAAAAATTGTCAATATTAAGGTATGAAACATGATTGAAATAATTGCTGAAATTGCGCAAGGTTATGAAGGTTCTCCAAAGTTAACAGAATTATTAACTAAGGGAGCACTCGAGTCAGATGCCGATTATATTAAGTTTCAATTGGTTTATGCTGATGAGTTGGCAACACCCGATTATGAGTATTATGAATTGTTTAAATCATTGGAAATGGAAATAAATATATGGGAAGAAACGGTTACCATGATTCAAACTGCAAAAAAGCAAGTATTATTTGATGTATATGGATTGAAAAGTTTGAATATAGCAAAAAATTTAAATGCGGATGGGGTTAAATTGTCGACAACAGAATTTTATAATAGTTTATTATTGAAAGAAACATTAAAATCTTTTGGTAAAATATATATTTCTATCGGAGGTATACCGGTTGATGATATTGATAGTCTTATTGAACATATATTAAAAGGAGATTTGGATAAAATATGTTTTATGTATGGCTTCCAAGCAGAGCCAACGCCACTTGCACAAAATAATTTAAACAAGTTAAAAAGTTTAAAGAAAAGATATCCGGGGGTTAAGTTGGGATTCATGGATCATTCATCAGGTGAAGAAGAGGATGCCTTGTTTCTTTCGTTAATTGCATTGGGAATGGAAATTGATTGTATTGAAAAACACATCACTCTAGACAGGGCTTTAAAAATTGAAGATTTTGTATCGGCATTAGAGCCCAGTAGATTTAAGGAATTTGTGAGAATTATCAGAAAATTTGAAAATGCACTCGGCAGCGATAATTTGCAGTTAACAAAATTGGAAGAAAAGTATCGAAGGAAAGCAACAAAGGTGGTTGTCGCAAATCACGATTTAAGAGCAGGATATATTTTGAAATTAGAAGATGTTTGCTTAAAGAGGGTGGGGAATTTAAATTTTGGTACACCAATATACCAAATAAACGATGTGATTGGAAAAAGTATAAAAAAAAATATCAAATGTAATGCACTAATACCCAAGGAAGCCATATGAGAAAATTAACAGCAGCATTGGCATGCAGAAATCAGGGAAACCGTTTATATGGGAAACCCTTTCAGAATTTAGACTCTGAAAAGGGAATTTGCATTTTGGATCAAATTATTGCCTGTTTATCAAAAATAAAATGCATAGATGAAATCGTATTGGGCATATCTGAGGGAAGTCATAACCTTGGGTTCATCGATTATGCCAATGAAAACAAATTAAAATATATCATCGGTAATGAAAAAGATGTGCTTATGCGATTAATTCAATGCGGCCAAGAATCAAAAGCCACTGATATTTTCCGGATGACAACAGAATCTCCATATCCATATTTTAATTTAATCGAAGAGGGTTGGAATGCACATTTGTCGATTGAAGCTGATGCTACATTTTTAGACAATATAATTGACGGTTGCAGTTTTGAAATTTTTAAATTAGAAGCACTTCAAATATCACACAAAAAGGGAGATGATAAGCATCGATCAGAATTATGCACACTATATATCCGCGAAAATAAGAGGCAATTTAAAATCCACTACTTAACGGCACCTGATTCACTTATAAGAAAAGACATAAGATTAACTGTAGATTACCCAGAAGATCTTGTGGTTTGTCGTGAAGTATATCAGCACTTTAAAAATAGCGCCCCATTAATACCTTTATTGGAAGTAGTTGAATGGTTAGACGAAAATAAAAAACTTAAGGCGCTAACTGCGCCCTTTTGTAAAGAGGGCTATAGTCTTATGTATAAATAAAATGGCTCGAAAGGACTTACTATGAAGAGTGGCCAAAAATTGTGGAAACATGCAAAATCTCTTATCCCGGGTGGAAGTATGTTGCTTTCTAAGAGAGCAGAAATGTTCTTGCCTGACAAGTGGCCAGCCTATTTCGACAGGGCAAAAGGATGTTTTGTTTGGGATTTAGATGGGAATAAGTATATTGATATGTCAATCATGGGTGTTGGAACGAATGTGTTGGGCTATGCAAATAAAGAGGTTGATCAGGCTGTTCGTGAAGCCATTTCAAAAAGCAATGTATCTACTTTGAATTGTCCTGAAGAAGTATATCTTGCAGAGAAGTTAATTGAATTGCATCCCTGGGCAGAGATGGTGCGTTTTGCAAGAACCGGTGGGGAAGCTTGTGCGATTGCCATTAGAATTGCCAGGGCTGCAAGCGGTAAAGACCGCGTTGCTTTTTGTGGTTATCATGGTTGGCATGATTGGTATTTGTCAGCAAATCTAACTGGAGAAATAAATCTTGCAGAACACCTCTTGCCTGGACTTGAACCAAATGGTGTTCCTCAAAATCTGAAAGATACCGCTATCCCATTTAAGTATAATAATATTAAAGATTTGGATTCGGTAATTCAAAACCATGATATTGGTGTGATAATCATGGAAGTAATTCGTAACCAAGAGCCCGAAAATAATTTTTTAGAAAGAGTACGTAATTTGGCAACCAAGCATCAAATTGTTCTCATTTTTGATGAAATAACATCTGGATTTCGTCAAAATTTGGGTGGAATTCATCTTACTTATAGAGTAAAACCGGACATGGCTATTTTTGGAAAAGCTTTGGGTAATGGTTATGCAATTTCTTCTGTAATCGGTAAACGAGAAGTGATGGAACATGCCCAGGAATCCTTTATTAGCAGCACTTTTTGGACTGAAAGAATAGGCCCAGTAGCAGCACTAAAAACCATTGAAATAATGGAAAGGGACGATGTGCCAGGAATGATTATGGAGTATGGACACTATATTAATGAAAGTTGGTTAAAAGTTAGTAAAAAATATAGCTTAAATCTTCAAATCAATGGATTGCCAAGCTTAACTCACTTAAGTTTTGGCAGTTCAAATGAGTTCATATATAAAACGTTGATCACACAGGAAATGTTGAAAAAGGGATTTTTAGCGTCAAATGGTGTTTATGTCTGCAAGGATCACACAGAAATCATCGTGGACGATTACATAGAAGCATTAGATGATGTATTTATAAAAATAAAAGAGATTGAGGATGGGGCTGATCCGGAAAATTATTTAGATGGTCCTGTTTGCCATAGTGGATTTAAGCGGTTGAACTAATGCTTCTAAATAAAAAACAACTTTTTATCCGCACAGATGCCAATACCCAAATCGGTTCAGGACATCTCATGCGCTGCCTAGCACTGGCACAAGCCTGGAAAAAACAGGGCGGCAAAGTAACATTCATCTCTGTTTGTGAAAGTGAAAGTCTAAGGAATAGAATTACTGATGAAGGGTTTGAACTTGTTAAGATTAAGGAGCCCTACCCTGATCACGCTGATTTTGAAACAACTTTGTTAACCATTAATAATTCATCTTTAAATAATTCCTGGGTTGTTCTTGATGGATATAAATTTGATACTGATTACCAGCAAAGAATTAAAAACAATGGCAACCGGCTTTTGGTAATTGATGATACAGCACACTTAAATCATTATTTTGCTGATATCATTTTAAATCAAAATATTATTGCAGAAAGCTTAAGCTATTCTTGTGAACCAGAAACAAAATTTCTCTTGGGTACAGACTATGTATTATTGCGGGATGAATTTTTAGTTTATAAAAATTGGAAGAGAGACATCCCAGAGATTGCAAAGAAAATCATAGTAACTATGGGTGGTGGGGATTCGAATAATATGACCTTGAGAGTATTGTGTGCATTAGATCGAGTAAATATCGATGGACTAGAAATAAAAGCTGTTATTGGGTCAAACTATCTATATTTAGACACTTTGAAAAAAGTAGTTAAAAACAGTAAACATGAAATAGAACTGTTGCGAAATGTCTCCAATATAGCTGATTTAATGACTTGGGCAGATACCGCAATCTCTGCAGCTGGGAGCACTTGTTGGGAATTGGCTTATTTTGGGCTACCCGCAATATTAATTGTTACATCAACAAACCAGATTATGAATCTTGAATTACTAGATAAACACGGAGCAGCGACTTTTGTAAATAATCGAATAAATATTTCAGCCAAAAAAATTTCAAGGAAAATTTACCAACTAATCCTTCATAAAAATTTAAGAAATAAAATGAGCCATACCGGAAAATTATTGGTTGACGGGAAAGGTAGGGAAAGAGTTGTTAAAACATTCCAAACCCTTAAAAGCAAAGGAAAGGAAAAAAATGAAAGAGAAAATATTGCAGTCAATCTATAATTCGATAGATTCACTAAATACTCAGCTTCCTCGTGAAGAGCAAATTGAAAAGTCTAATAGTACAGCTTTATTCGGTTCAGGTAGTAAACTTGACTCTTTAGGCTTGATCAATTTGATTGTAGCAGTTGAACAGAATATCGAGGATGAGTTTGAAACCTGCATTACACTAGCCGATGAAAGAGCTCTGTCCCAAAATCAAAGCCCCTTTAGAACTGTCGGGTCTTTGGTGGATTACATTGAAATACTTTTAAAAGAAAATACAAATGAGTGATAAGTCAGTAATGGTGATTACCGGGACAAGGAAAGGTATCGGTAAATATTTAGCTGAATACTATGTTGGAAAAGGGTTCAAGGTTATTGGTTGCAGTCGGGAACAAATTGAATTTGAAATAGATAATTACCAACACTTTTGTCTTGATGTTTCCAGCGAGACTGATGTGAAGAAAATGTTTAGTATAATCCGTAAAAATTATGGCCGCTTAGATGTATTGATTAACAATGTTGGTGTTAATTATGCACTCTCTCCTGTATTAATTGTTCCATATGAATCAGCCCTGAAAACAATTAAGACTAATTTACTAGGAACATTTCTTATGACACGCGAAGCTGTAAAAATTATGATGAGGAAATCATATGGACGAATAATCAATTTTGGATCTATGGCAGTAAAACATGAAGTTAAAGGAGAGGCAATTTATTCAGCTACCAAAACAGCAATCGGTTCATTTACAAGAGTTGTTGCAAAGGAAATTTATAGCTATGGTATAACCTGTAATGTTATTTCACCTGCAGCAATTGATACCGATTTAATGAAGAATGTCAATAGTGATGCATTAGAAGAAGTACTAAGTCGCAATGCCATTCCGGATATAGGTAGAATTGAAGACGTCAGCAATACCATTGATTGGTTAATAAACTCAGAAAGCAGTGCAATCACTGGGCAGACCATATATTTAGGGGGAGTCTGATAGAAATAAATATTAAGCAAATTACTAATGGCAAATGGAAAGAAAACTGCTACGTCATCAGTAATTTATATAGAGATGCTTTAATTATTGATCCAGGGAGTGCTGAAAAAAGCATTGTAACCTATATAAAGGAAAAAAACTTAAATGTTTGTGCGATATTAAATACTCATGCTCACTATGATCACATAGGAACTGTAAAATATTTCAAGGAAAAGTATGGTGTTCCGTTTTATTTGCATTCAAAAGATGAAAAGCTTCTAAGGGATGCGAATTTGTATGTAAAAATATTTGAAGGAACAGATTTTATAAATATTCCTGAAGTAGATTATTATTATGATCAAATAGAAACTCAGAATAATATAGAAGATTTTTCAATTCAGGTTTTATTTACACCTGGCCACACTTGGGGTAGTGTTTGTTTGCTAATTGAAAATTGTCTGTTTAGTGGAGATACACTCTTTAATGAAAAAATCGGGCGCATTGATTTGCCTGGTGGTGATGAACAATCCTTAAAAAAATCGTTGAAAACAATTGCAAAGCTTCCAAAGCATATTTGTATTTATCCAGGACACGGTACTACATCAACAATCAAAAATGAATTAAAATACAACAAGACCTTTATTCAGGCATTAGAATGGGCCTAATTATTCAATCAATAGAGTATTATCTACCCGAGACTATTGTAACGAATGATGAATTGCAGAAAGAACACCCAGATTGGAATCTAGAGAAAGTAACAGAAAAATCCGGGGTAGTTCAAAGACATATTGCTGGTGAATATGAAACAGCATATGATCTTTCAATCAACGCATGTAAAAAACTATTTCAGACAAATGATAAAAGCGAAATTGACGGAATTATTTATTGTACCCAAAGCCCAGATTATATCATGCCTCCCAATTCTTTTTTATTGCACAAATATCTAGGTTTGAAGGAAGAGGTATTTGCATATGATTTTAATCATGCTTGTACTGGATATATTTATTGCTTAGCAATGGCACAAGCTTTTGTTAATTCTGGAATGGCAAAACAAATATTGTTAGTTAATGCAGATACTTACTCCAAATATATAAATAAAAAAGACCGATCTACCCGGATTTTGTTTGGTGATGGAGCAGCTGTAACCATTGTAGAAGAGTCCAATGAGAGAAAAGGTGTCATCGATATTGACATCGGATCATCTGGATCAGGTTACAATAAGTTTTGGATTCCGGCTGGTGGCCTAAGATTACCTAAATCTGATAGCACTTCAATAAAAATTGAAGATGATAGGGGCAATATACGAACACAAAATGATATTGAAATGGACGGATTTGGAGTCTGGTCCTTCATTAATTCTATTGCCCCAAAGCAGATAAAAAGATTATTGAAAAAAAACAATAAAGAAATAATTGATGTTGACCAATTCATCTTTCATCAAGCAAGTCTACTGACATTAGAATCAATAATGAAGTTATTAAATATTAATGAAGAAAAGGCTTTTATAAATATTCGTAATATAGGGAATACAGTTTCAGCATCAATCCCCATTGCATTAAAAGATGCAATCAATCAGGATAAAATTGATATTGGGTCTTGTGTAATCTTATCAGGGTTTGGTGTTGGATTGTCTTATGGTGCAATCTTAATGGAGTTTTAATTAATGCACATCGATTTTTTATTGGATGTCTTTAAAGAGTTTGAGTCCAATACTTCAATCATTTGGAAAGAGGAAAAATACAGCTATGGATCTTTGATTAAAAATATTGAAAAATCTCAATTACTTATTGATTCTCATCAAATTAAACCAGGAACTGTAGTAGCCTTAAATGGAGACTTTTCGCCTAATTCAATTGCACTATTATTAGCTCTTATGGAAAAGGCATGTATTATTGTTCCATTAACAAATACATCTAACAAAAATGAGAATAGACTATTTGACATCGCTCAAGTTGAGTTCGCATTTAGGATAAATGAAAATGATGAAATTAAAACAGAAACTGTCTATCAAAGATCAGATAATGATTTTTATAATGTGATAAGAGAAAGAGAATATCCCGGCTTAGTTCTTTTTACTTCCGGAACATCAGGGGAACCAAAGGCAGCTGTTCATGATTTCTTGGCTTTGTTAGAAAAGTTTAAAACAAGAAGAAAAGCTTTTCGGACACTCAATTTCTTATTGTTTGATCATTGGGGTGGTTTAAACACAATATTTCATATCTTATCAAATGGTGGTGTTGTCATTGCTACAAAAGATCGCAGCCCTGAAAATGTATGCAAATTAATTGAGTTAAATCAAATTGAATTATTGCCAGCATCTCCCACATTTCTAAATCTTATGTTATTGAGCGGCGCCTATGAAGATTATGATTTGAGTAGCCTTAAAATTATATCCTATGGTACTGAACCTATGCCAGAAAGCACCCTTAAAAGACTCAAAATGATTTTTCCTGAAGTTAGGCTTTTACAAACTTATGGTCTGATTGAGTTAGGGGTTTTGCGCTCAAAATCAGAAAAGGATGATTCTTTATGGGTTAAAGTCGGGGGAGAAGGATATAAAACAAGAATTGTCGATGGCATTCTACAGATTAAAGCTGAATCGGCAATGTTAGGCTACTTAAATGCCCCCAGTCCTTTTACGGATGATGGTTGGTTTGTCACTGGAGATGAGGTATTGCAAAAGGGTGATTTCATAAAAATTCTAGGACGCAAATCAGAAATTATTAATGTGGGCGGAGAGAAAGTCTACCCACAAGAAGTTGAGAATGTTATTATGGAGATGTCTAATATATCAGATGTTACCGTTTATGGTGAAAGAAATTCAATATTAGGTAATATTGTTTGTGCGAAGGTTGTTTTAATGAAAGATGTGAATAGAAAAGAATTTGTTGCCAAATTAAAACAGTTTTGTTCAAGGCGATTAAAAAAATTCATGATTCCAGTTAAAGTAAAAATTTCGGATGATACACTTTATGGTGAACGGTATAAAAAAATAAGATCATAAGTAATTCATATATGCTTAAATACATTTGCTTAAAAGAAGAACATGCAAAATTAATTCTCAGATGGAGAATGATGCCACATATAACAAAGTTTATGTTAACCGATATAGAAGAAGATTTTGAAAAACACAAAAGATGGCTTAAAAGCGTAATTAATAATGAAAGTTGTAAATATTGGTTAATTTCTTTTGAAAGTAAATATATTGGTTTAGTAAATCTTTCTGAAATAGACTACAGAAATAAGCGGTGTAAGACTGGATATTATATAGGTGAGATAGAATTCATAGGGCTTGGGGCTTTATTTTTGCCTCCGGTTTATGATTATGTTTTCACCAAATTAAAATTAAATAAAATATATGGGGAAGTTTTAGATAGTAATGAATTGATATTGGGAATACATAAATATCATGGATGGCGCAATGTCGGAACATTTAAAAATCATGTTTACAAAAGTGGGAAATATTATGATGTCCACTTAATTGAATTGCTTGGTTCAGATTGGTTGAATTATAGAACAAAAAAAACCGGCCAAGAAATAATTTCAGTAAAAAAGTTTGATGAATTGTTTGAATAGAAACGGTATTCAAATCGGAGGGAATTTCCCAACTTTTATTATTGCAGAGTTATCTGCAAATCATAAGCAAAGCTTTGATATTGCGGTTGAAACCGTTAAAGTAGCTAAAGAAACTGGTGCCGACGCGATTAAACTGCAAACCTATACTGCCGATACGATTACTATAAACTGTAATAAAGAACATTTTCAAATAAAAGAAGGACTATGGGAGGGAAAGAATCTTTATCAATTATACCAGGAAGCATATACCCCATGGGAATGGCAACCAAAACTTAAAAAAATAGCTGATGAGCTTGGGCTTATTTGTTTTTCATCACCGTTTGATAAAACAGCAGTTGACTTTCTGGAAAAAATGGATGTCCCGGCTTATAAAGTGGCTTCACCTGAAATTACCGATATTCCTTTGATTCAATACATCGCTTCGAAGGGGAAGCCCGTCATTATCTCCACTGGTATTGCAACAATGGAAGATATCCAAGAAGCCGTGAATGCTTGTAGAGAAATGGGCAATGATAAAATAATCTTATTGAAATGTACATCGGTTTACCCGGCACCAATAGAAGAAGCCAATCTAAGGACTATCCCAGATCTGGCTGAACGGTTTGATGTAATCGCCGGGTTAAGTGACCATACTCTGGGGATTACGGTTCCGGTTACGGCCGTTGCTCTGGGAGCCAAGGTTATAGAAAAGCACTTCATTCTTGATAAAAGTGTTGGGGGACCTGATGCTGCTTTTTCTTTGGATAAGGCACAGTTCAAAAAGATGGTCGATGCTGTGAGATCTGCTGAGAAAGCCCTGGGTAAGGTCAATTATGAAATATCCGAAAAGGTGAAAAAAAGCAGGATTTTTTCAAGATCGCTTTTTGTGGTAAGGGATATGAAGAAAGGGAACATGTTTTCCGAGGAAAACGTGAGATCCATTAGACCAGGATATGGGCTGGCGCCCAAGCACTTAAAAGAAATAACTGGTAAACTGGCAACAAAGAACGTAAAAAAAGGAACACCGTTACGCTGGGAATTAATCAAATAATATTTGGGTCTTTCCATTCCCAGTTAATTTGTATAAAAAACATAATTATCGGTGCCAAAAGCATGCTGGGAAGTTTCCTTTGTCGGCTTTAGCACAAATCCTAGAAAGTGGATGCCTTCCATCAGGACAAGAATGCTACTCCCCATGCACTTCATTTTTTTAACAAAATTGTAGAGAGTATGAAATCATTCAAAGTAGCGAATACATCTTCAAGAAGCCTATTTCCTGTCCAGACATTAGGGAGACCCCGACCCTGTTCCAAGTATGAATTTGGTATCCAGTTAGCAGAAGAGTTTGGGGTTGATCATATGCAAATTTACATAGGAATGATTGCTTATCATTCCATTGAAGTTCCCCAGGTTAAAAATCTGATATTGAATACTGAAAGACTTCCTGATTTTGGTATTACAACTCCAAATTACGAAACATTTATAAAAAAAATCAAGGAAAACTAACCTGGTATATAAAAGAAAAACTCTTATTTTTGGGTGACGTTATTATTAATAATCTAATCAGAAAAAAACATTTCAGGCGTTTACGGGCTCAGCTAAAGGGCGCCAGGACACTTCGCAAGGAAAACCGGCCATTTTTCGTTGAAAAAGCTGTTAGCGATTTGACGGATGTTCACCTTGGTCTGAATGAAAAGGATTTCCCCAGATCACTGGTAGGGTCACATAGTGCACACGCAGAAATTCTATTACGCCAAATCTTATTAAAAAATTATAAGAGAATCTGTTCTCTTATAATGCAGAGCAAAGGATCAGGGGAACCGGCAAGTTTACCTGCACCAAATTCCTGGGTCAATTCACTGGAATCAGGTGGGCTGCAGGTAAACCAATTAGGCAGTAAAATTACACTTTATAAATTTTCGGCGTTTTGTTTATTAAAAGGATTTGCTAAAACAGGACTACTGCTGTTACAGTATAAATTGCCTGCCCTTGCTGGCAAGCCATACGCCCTATTTCTCGACTTATCTCCAAATAACCTTCCTTTATCCGGGCAAAAGAAATCCTATGATATCATTTCCTGGTACAAGAGTTCAAAGATTAAAAAACCAGATGTACAGGAAATATGGGCACAGATTAGGAAAAAAAATATTCATCCCATTCCGCCTGACGTTATTGTATGTAGGAATATATTCCCCTGTTTTAAGAAGTGGTCAAATTATTTTCAATATTTTTACAAATCGTTTATGGCCTTTCTTATCACGTGTTTTGGTATGATTCGTGGTAAATGGTGGTATGGCTTATTGTATGAGGAATCGGCTCTCTTGCATTATGTAGACGTTTTGAGTGACCAAGATCTTGCGCGAGAATACTTGCTTCACAACTCGAACTGGTTCCACAAATCCTTATGGACATACGAGGCTGAAATAAAAGGCTCTGATGTATGCTTATATTATTACTCAACAAATATGGAAAAATTTAATTTTGGTGTGTATCAAAAAATAGATGATTATGGTTTGAAAATAATGCAATGGAACCGCATAATCGTCTGGGATGCACAGCAGAGGGACTATTTGAAGCAATACTGTCCCAACGCAGAATATCAGATTGTTGGTTTGATTAGTTTCTCTGACAGTGACACGATCATTAATAATTATGGTTCTGGGGTAAAAATCGCTGTTTTTGATGTTACTCCCACCAGACCAATTTTATATACAAGCATGGGTTACGCTTTACCTCCATACTGGTCAACTGAACTGTCGTTAAAATTTTTTTCAGATATAGCATCTTTACAAACGATAAATGATACAACCCTATTATGGAAAAGGAAAAGAACAGTGGGCCATAGTTTCATTAACAGGGGTTTTATTTTAAGACTAGACAAATATCTTCAAGAAAAAAAAATAATCTCAGTTGACCCAACAATTTCGGCACGAAGACTCATTGAAAAATGTGACGTGGTGATTTCAATGCCTTTCACGTCCACATCTGTCATAGGTAAAGAACTGGGAAAACCATCCATATTCTATGACGCTTCGGCTTCTATTGAACAAAATGAAAGCCATGGTATTCCTGTTTTAAAAAGTAAAGATGAACTGAAAAATTGGTACCATTCATTAAATATCGAAAAAACAGGTTCATCTAATGCTTGATAAAAGTCAACAGATTCGTAATTCTTTCCTCTATATGCTGCCAATGGGGCTGAGCAGCCTGCTGCCGTTTATCACCATCCCGATCTTTACGAGGATACTAACCCCGCAAGATTATGGGGTCCTGGCCCTTGCAATGATCTACGCCATCTTCATGAGTGGACTGGCCAATTTCGGAGTGTCAATAGCTTTTGAAAGAAACTATTTTCAATACCAGGATGCTCCCGAAAAACTGGCGCAACTCCTTTATTCCAGTCTTATTTTTGTAATGACAAACTTTGCTGTGTTAGCCGTGATAACGTATTTATTCAAAGGCAATATATCTACATTTCTGACCGGTTCAACACAGCATGGTATTTTGATATTGACAGCATTTGCAGCTCATTTTTTCTTTAATACGGCCAACAATTTCTATTTCACCTTTTTCAGAAATGCGGAAAAAGCAAAGTTTCACACAAAATACAAGATATTGGGTGCTGTTCTGAACTTCATCATATCGCTTTTCCTAGTGGCATATATGAGGGTTGGCGTCATCGGTATAGTTATGGCCAATCTGATTACGGGTATTTCATTGTTTATGCTCTTGCTTTACTTGTTCTTAAAGGAACTGCATTTTTCACTGAATAAGAAAATCATGCTGGAATCCTTAAAAATAAGCTACCCACTAACCCCGAGAATCTTCATTGGCGTTTTAAACACCCAGTTTGACAAATACATGATTGGTCTAATGTCCACAATTGGCAGTGTGGGCGTATACCATATAGGAAAAAAGATTGCAGATTTGATATTTACTTTCATGACAGCTTTGCAAAATGTATTTAATCCGCAGGTTTACCAGCGCATGTTCGGGCAGCACGAGCAGGGTAGTGAATCCATCGGCAAGTATCTGACCCCCTTTTTCTATATATCCATTTTCTTGGCTATGTGCCTGGCGCTTTTTTCAGAAGAATTAATGATAATACTAACCCCGGTCAGTTACCATGGGGCCGTACCCATTGTTACCATTTTGTCAATGTATATGGGATTTCTATTCTTTGGAAAGATAACCGGTATGCAGTTGATTTTTTCAAAAAAAACTCCGATTGCTTCGTTGCTAACATTTGTCAGCGTGGGTCTCAATGTGGCTCTTAATATTCCCCTGATCATGCGTTTTGGTGCGGTTGGGGCCGCCTGGGCCACCTTATTAGCTGGATTAATATCTACTTCATTAGGTATAATAGTTGCACAGCACTATTATAAAATAAATTGGGAGTGGAACAAGGTTGCCTGGATCATGGGAACGTTTTTCATTGGAGCTACAATCATAGCTTCTATGAATTTGCTGTATGCTCCATACCTGTGGTCCTTGCCAGTAAAATTGACCTCCATGGCAGTCTTTCTGGCCCTTGGAGTAAAGTATAGAATTATTTCCAAAGAGAATCTACGTGTAGTTAGGTCGGTTTTTCCGTACAGAAAACTTTCAACTCTTTAAATCGGTTTGTTTGTTGAATCAGGTTAGATTGGTCTGAAGCAAAAAGCAGTGGGAGAAAATATTTCTCCCCCTATTATGGTACTAGCAGGAAATAATTAATTACAAATTGGAGGAACGACATGACTTCTGACAAAAATGTTGATAAATCTGCAACAAGAGAAAAATGCTCTCATACGCCCTACAATCAAAATGATCTCCCGGCAATTGGTTTATTCTTTAAGGAGCTCTACACTGGCCCAGGTGACTATGGAAACATGGGTTTTTTCCATTGGAAAATCGTTGACAACTATATACAACCAGGCATTATCAATTTAATTAAGGATGGTAACAGAATAGCATCGACCACCAGTGTCACACCAAAATTATTAGTTTATAAAGACGAAATTGTTAATGCTGCAGAAATTGGTGATACTTATACACATCCTGACTACTTTCGGCAAGGGATGTTTGCTCTGCTTATCAACCAAACCAGGAAAGATGCAGAAAAAAAAGGCATCAATTTTGTCTATGGAACCCCTAATGATTTGTCTCTACCTGGGTACCAGAAAAAAGCCAATTTTGATATCATTCAAAATCTTCATGTAAGGTCATTGGTTTTTCCTATTGATATCAGGCCCATTGTTCAAAAAAAGAGCTACTGGATTTTAGGCAGCATAATCGGCTCAATTTTCTCGATACTATCATTCTTGTATTTTAAGATAAAAAACATCTTCTTTCTTTTGGACAAATCAATTGTTGTCGAAGAAATTAGCCAGATTCCTCAGGATTGGAATGATTTCTGGAATCATGCCAAAGAAGGCTATGACTTTATCATTAACAGAAATATAGAAGCTATAGTATGGCGTTATTTAGATAATCCCAACAAGTATAAATTAATTTCCTTACGAAAGAATAAAATCTTAATTGGTTACCTGGTTTTTAGAATTATTCATAATGATGAGGCGAGGCGCATTATAATTGCTGATTATCTTACCCTGCCTGGCGAAGAGAAAGCTCTTTTTAACGGCATTAATCATATAATTGATCGTGCATTTAAAGCAGGTGCAAACCAATTGGGTTTGTGGTGCGTTGAAAACAGTCCATACTTCAAAAATTTTAAGAAAAAAGGTTTTATTGCAAGGGGCAATATTCCTGTTATCTGTTATCAAAATGAGTTTGCAGAGAAAGTTGAGGATTGTAACTCATGGCATTTCACAGTTGGCGATTCTGATAACATATAATTTCTAATCCTACTTTATAAAATGTTTAAACAGCTTATTCGTTATTGCTTAGGAGCGGGCTTTATGCCTTTTAGAAACCATTTCAAAAAGGATGCTCTAACCGTTTTTGTTTATCATGATATTACCAATAGTCCAAGTGAATTCAGTAAGATGTATGGGTTAAATGTCCCACCTGAAGTTTTTGATTATCAGATCAATTTTATTAATAAATATTTTAATGTTATTAGTCCAGATGAATTATTGGCAGGTCGTATACCATTAAATGCAGCATTAATTACATTTGACGACGGTTTTAAAAGTTATTTTTCGAGTGCTATCTCTATTCTTGAGAAATATAACATGCCATCTATAATTTTTTTAAATATGGAACCGATTAAAGGAGCTATTTTTTGGTCAGGACTTATAACCTATCTTTGCAATAAAAAAGAGGATTTTATTAATCACCTTAATGCTTCATTGGTTGAAAGTAGAGATAAAAGGCCTCTATACCTCTATTGTTGTAGAGATTTGGTTGATTCTTATATTAAAAATACAAGAATAACATATAAAGAAGAAGTTTATAAGTATGTTGGTGAATTTGCCAATGAAAAAGATTTAATGGGCGCCTGTGAACACCCTCTGGTATTTTACGGTAACCATCTCTTTAATCATGATGTCCCATTATTAATGTCTGATAAGGAATTTTTGAGTTCTTATTTTGAAAATCATAAAGCATTAAAGAAGTATCCAAATTATAGAAGCTTGTTTTCTTTTCCCTTTGGTCAACCTGACAATTGTTTTGCGAAACGACAGATAGAACTAGTAATAAAAAATGGGGCGAAGAAAGTATTTAGCAGTTATCCTGTCATTAATTATGATATTTCTGCTCCATATTTGCATAGGATCCCGCTTAATTCTTTTAATAATACCAAAGCAAGAGTTTGGTTTAGCATACTAAGGCGAAGTTTTAAGATATAGAACTGGAAAATTTTGAATACACAACTTATCCTTTTAGAAAAAAACACTGCATTTTCAAAACTACCATCAATTATTGATCAAGAGGATTTATCAAAAGATCACTCATCTTTTTTATAAAGACAGTGTAAAATATTTGTGAGTTATTTTTATTGCATTAAAAAAAACAAGTGATTAGTAATTTTGCATGTTGGAGTGGTAATATATCAAAAGAAAATAAAAGGTTGAAGAATGGTGAAGAATTTAAAAAATAGGTTAAGAAAAAAAGAGATAACAATTGGTTCATGGATAACTCTTAGCGAACCAGCTATTGTTGAAATAATGGCAAAAGCAGGGTTTGATTGGCTAGTTGTGGACATGGAGCATAGTGCGCTTTCCTTTAACCAGGCACAGGAAATAATAAGAATCATTGATCTTTGTAATGTAACACCTTTGATTAGAGTTATGGAAAACAATAAAGAATTGATAAAAAGGTTTATGGACACCGGGGCCCATGGTGTTATTGTGCCTTTAGTTAATTCTCGAAGTGATGCTGAAAGAGCTGTGAATGCGGTTAAATACCCGCCATTGGGGACAAGAGGGGTGGGACTCAGCAGGGCTCAAGGTTATGGTTTGGATTTAGAAACTTATATAAAATGGAATCAAGAAAAAAGCATTGTTATAGTACAAATCGAGCATATCAAAGCTGTTGAAAACCTTGAAGATATTTTAAAAGTCGATGGAGTTGACGCCTTTATGGTTGGACCTTATGATTTATCTGGTTCACTAAACATCCCTGGAGAATTCGAGGACATAAAAATAATTAATGCATTAGAGGAAATAAACCGTGTAGCTAATAACGTTAATATATCCAAAGGATACCATGTGGTCAATCCACAGCCAAATCTTGTATATGAAAAAATTAAAAAAGGCTATACATTTATAGCTTATAGCGCGGATTTCATTCTATTTAATGAGTGCTGCCAAAACGAGTTAAGAAAAATACGAAGTTTTTTATAAGTTTATTTTGAAAAAAATTTGAAAGTAAGAACAACCATTTCACATCTCAAAGTTGGGATTGCTGGGTACGGAGTTATAGGGAAAAGACGCCATATATATGTTGATCAACACCCCCATCTCAAGACTGTCGCCGTTTGTGATGAAAAATTTAAAGATTGCGGCAACTTCGACTCTGGTATTCGCTATTACCAAACTTATGAACAACTTCTGGAAAAGGAGGATCTCGATGTCATTCTGGTTTCCCTACCAAATTACTTGGCTCCAGATGTGACTATTGCAGCTCTAAGAACTGGTCACCACGTTTTTTGTGAAAAACCACCTGCAAGTAATTTGGAGGATATGAAAAGAGTTCAGGCCGTTTCCAAGGAATTCCCTGGCCTAAAAATCAAATATGGTTTTAACCACCGCTACCACGATTCTGTTCAGGACACTCTTAAGATTATTCGTTCAGGAATGCTAGGAGATATCATCAATCTTCGTGGGATATATGGGAAGTCCTTTCTTATTTTTCCTGAGTCCACGTGGCGAGCTCAAAGGGAGATATCAGGAGGCGGTATTCTTTTGGATCAAGGAATTCATATGATTGATCTCATGAGGCTTTTTGCTGGTGAGTTTGATCAAATTCATAGTTTCATAGAAAAAGATTACTGGAAATATAACGTTGAGGATAATGCCTACATACTCATGAGGCAGTCGCAAACAGGCGTTGTAGCCATGATGCACTCAACTGCAACTGAGTGGCGCCATCGTTTTCAACTATTTATTTCTTTTACTAAAGGAAGTATTATCCTTTCTGGGATTTTGAGTGGCTCAAAATCTTATGGCGCTGAAACCCTTAGTACCATCTATCGTGGAGAAAGCGACAAGGGGAATCCTAGAGAAGAAATCCGCAACTACATCAAAGACAATTCATGGCGTTTAGAAATTGAAGATTTTGCTGATGCCATTCTTAGAGATCATCCAATTAGAATAGGTAATATTAAAGACGCATATAAAACTCTGGAACTTATTTTTAAAATCTATTACTCGGATCCTGCATGGAGAGAGCGCTATGGTATTATGATCTAAAATTTAGTCCCTACAGATAATTAAGCAGTTTATGCTAAATCTATTAAGCGTTCATGTTAGAATTTCTACCATAAAAGAAATTAATTGACTTTTGTAGAAGATAGATCTCGTTTAATAAATTTTTTTAAATAAGAAATAAAAAAAACACGAAAATATTTCAGCAAGTGAATAATCAAACTAAAATATTATTAATTAGTCCTCCTCAAAAATTCTATGGTGATTCATTAGGATTTAATGTCTATTTTCCTCTAAGTTTATTAAATATTGCAGCAATGGTAAAGGATTTATGTCATGTTAAGATTCTTGATTGCCTAATCGAAGATTTTGAGATTAAAAAAGGTAATAACTGGACATTATATGGTACTCCTTATCCCAAACTAAAAGAGATAATTAAAAAAGAGGCTCCCGATATTGTTGGTATTACCATTCCATTTTCATCCCAATCTGAATCTGCCAAAAAGGTTGGAATTATTTGCAGGGAAATAGATCCTAATATAACTGTCGTTATGGGTGGTCCACATGTTGCCGTTGGTTATGAGGCTCTGTTACATGAAGAAATATGCGATTTTTGTATTGTTCGTGAAGGTGAGATTACCTTTAGAGAATTTATAAGAAAAATGATCTCTAATGAAAAAATACATGGATTAAAGGGATTAGCTTATAAAAAAAACCATAAAATTATCTATGAACCTCGTGAAGATCTTATTGAACTTGATAATCTTCCTTTTCCTGCTTATGAGTTGCTTGATCATAATAAATACCTTCAAAGTCCCTATTTATATAAAAGTAGAAGCGGTATTGCGGCTAATTCAATATCAATGATTACAAGCCGGGGATGCCCATACAAATGCACGTTTTGTTCTATAGCAAAACATATGGGAAGAAAATATAGATATCATTCATCAGTCTATGTGATCGAGCATATACGATATTGTGTTGAAAAAATGGGTGTTAATAACTTTCACTTTGAAGATGATAATATATCCCTGATTAAGAAAAGGTTTGGAGAAATCATAGATAAAATAATTGGAAATAATTTAGATATTTCCTGGGACACACCAAATGGAGTCAGGGCAGAAACTCTTGACTATAATCTTCTGAAAAAAGCAAAGAAATCAGGGTGCAATTCATTACAAATTGCCATTGAATCCGGCAATCAAGATGTTTTGAATAATATTATCAAGAAAAATTCTTCATTAAAGGCAATTGAGAAAGTTACAGGGTTTTGTAATAACTTAAAAATACCACTGAGAGCATTTTATGTAATTGGATTTCCAGGTGAAACTATGGAAAATATTTATGACACAATTAATCTAGCTTTAAAATTATTTAAAGTAGAAAACGTTTTTCCCATTTTATTATTCGCAACACCTTTATATGGGACTGAATTATACAATGAATGTGTGGAAAAGAAACTGATCGACCAAATATTTAGCGATGAAGAATTATCTCAAGCAACCCAATTTTATGGCAATCCATTAATATCTACAAATGAATTTTCAAAGGATGATTTAAAGAAAATTGGAAGGTATTTTGAAGAAGAAATGAATAGAATAATAAGTGATGGAACTTACAGACAAGTATTAACGAATAAAAGAGCTCTTTTTGCGAATGGTAAACATTAAAAAGAGGATTAGTTATGGAAAACATTATAGAAAGAAAAAAAAGAATTGCCAAACCTGAAATTTCAGAAACACCACTTTTTCCAAGGGAAATATTTTTAGATCTGACCTCTTTTTGTAATCAATCGTGCGTATTTTGTGCTAATAGAAAAATTAAATCCAAAAGTACAATGAAATCTGAATTCGTAAAAAGGACTTTAACTGAATTATATAAATGCGGTACAAGGGATATTGGTCTTTATGCAACAGGAGAATCGTTTTTAGTAAGAAAACTTGCCCATTACGTAAAATTCGCAAAAGATCTTGGATACGAATATATCTTTATAACAACGAATGGTGCACTTGTTACACCGGAAACAGGAAAGCCTGTTATAGATGCAGGATTAGATAGTATAAAATTCTCCATTAGTGCGGGAAAAAGAGAAACATATAGGAAGATTCATGGAAAAGACGATTTTGACAGGGTAATTGAAAACCTAAAATGGGTTTTTAAATACCGTCAAGATTCCGGCTTAAATTATAGAATTTACGTAACCATGGTTTATACAGATAAAACGAAAGAAGAAGTGGAAGCCCTAAAAGATATAGTGATGCCTTATATTGATGAATGGGATCCTCATAGTTTGACCAATTTATGTGGTAGTATGTATGAAAATAATCAACTAGCTAAAATAGATACAAAAAATCCAAGAGGCAGAGGCCAAATGGAAATTTGTTTTCAACCTTTCAGAGGATTTACTATTACTCCAGAAGGTTATATTTCAGCGTGTGTCATTGATTATACTCAACATCTTATTGTAGGTGATCTTAATAAGGCAACATTAGAAGATATTTGGGTCAATGATATTTATAGGAAATTCAGAAAGAGACATATAAACAAGGATATTAAAGGACTAGTTTGCTACAACTGTATGTACAATAAAAATGAACAGGTTTTTCCTCTAACGCCTGAATACTCAAGACAGTTTATGGAGGATTAGATTATGATTTTCAAGGAACACATTCAGAAAATGATTCGATATCAAACATCTCTTGGCAGGGATCTGGACAACGGTATTAGGTTAGATAGAAATGAAAAAGTATCAAACTTTCCTGACGAAGTATTAAACGATATTTTTAGCCAATTCAAGGGGTATTCTTTAAGTGCATCCCCGGAATCGACTTCGCTTTATAATAAAATTGCTAAGTATCTTGATGTTTCCGAAGAAAAAATTTTTATTTCTTCCGGTATTACCGAAGGTATCAGATTGCTTTATGATTTAGGTACGAATCCTCGGGATAATGTTATCTGTCTTGATCCTACTTATCCTATGTATCGAATATATGCTGATATGTATGATGTTGAATACCGTAAGTTCACTTATGATACTAAAACTCTTCTGCCTGACATAGATACTCTTTATAACCAAATGGATAATGAAACCCGGTTTGTATTTATACCCAATCCTAATTTGCCGATTGAAAGTTGCTTCACCATTGACCAAGTTGGAGAATTCGCAAAAACTTGTAAGAATAAGAATATTACTTTAGTTGTAGATGAAGCTTATTATTATTGGGGTAGTCCGACTGTACTAGATTTAGTAGAAAAGTTCGATAACATTATTCTTTTTAGAACCTTTTCAAAGATTTACGGTTTAGCAGGTCTTCGGATTGGATTTATGGTAAGTCATCCTAAAATAATAGAATATGTTTCAAAATCACGATCGATTGTTGAATCAAATACATTTTCAATGAAAATTGCAGAATATATGTTAGACCATCCAGAGCTCAGGACACAGTATATAAATGAGGTAAAGGAAGGCGCAAAATATATTCGACAAGAATTAACGAATATAGGTCTTAAATGGCATGGCGGAAAATATACAAATGGTATTTTGATATTTCTAAATAGTGAAAATGAAACAAAGGATTTGGTTGCAATTTTAAAAGAGAAGAAAATTTATATTAGGGGATCTTTTGAAGCCCCCTATAATATCTGTGTGCGTATAAGTATTGGGCCTAAAGAAGCGATGCAGCAGTTTGTTACTGCTCTAAAAGAATGGAGAGAACAGAACAGGAGTTGAGGAAAAACAGAGTAATAGAATGATTGAAATACAACCATTTGAAAATAAATATCTAGGTGACGCACTTGTTTTAATAGAACATTCCGACTCCACAAATCGATCTATCCAAACATGGAAAGGTAATGATATGACTGCGATTTTAGCATTCGATGGAAAAAAGCTTATTGGAATAATCCCTTTTGAAAGATGCAGGCTTTCTTTTAATGGCAACAAAATTAATAATGTACTTTGGGTATCAGGAGCGCATGTTGATTCTGAATATCGGAGTACGGGTATAGGATCTGCTATGGATAGTAAAATAAAAGAATATTTTCATCCAGACTATCAAGCAGTTTTTGTTTGCCGTGCGAATGAAAATAGCGCTGCTTATAAATGGTACAAAAAAAATGGCTATCAAGGCCTCTCGTCTATTATATCTTTCAAGAAAAAAGTAGAAAGACCGCTAAAAAAATCTAGTTATGAATTATGGACCAACCAAGAAGATATCAATTCCCACAAGATTGAAATTTATAACTGCTTTATTAAAAATAATGTATCCTATAGAGGATTTCCCCAAAGACAAAAATCGTTTTGGTCCAATAAACTAGATAACCATTATTATAAGGACTTTTATAATTACTGCATTATTGCTCTAATTGATAAGAAGCAGGTAATAGCATATGCATTCCTTGGTGAGACATCTATGAAAGACAACGTTGAGCGGATCGATATATTAGAGTTTGTTATGCCGGACAATATCGACATGCAGGAAAAGTTTTTTGCAGCAGTTATGCAAGTAGCTTATCAGCGCGGGTTAAGGGAGATTCGGTTACAGCTCTCTAGCCAGGATCATCATCAACAACAGATAAAATCTTTTGGTTTTACTGAGCGTTGGAGATACAAAATCATGGGGCGTATTATAAATCCTATCAAGTATTTCAACGATTCATTGGCAGAGAATAAATTGCAAAAAGATTATAGATTTATAATAGAAACCCCTAGCTACGGTGAAAACTGCTTTGGCGAGGGCGAAAATACCATTAAGTTATTTATGCATGATAGCTTGTTTACTCATATTTTAATGAATCGTTGTAATATTCGTAATGCTGTCCAAGATGGAAGCCTTTTGCTTCGCGATGGGAACCAAGAAGCAATCTACGCACTTGAAGCAATTTTCCCATTATATAAGTGGAGATTTTTTCATGTCGATTATATTTAGAAAAGGACATTAGATATTTCTTGGACCAGTATTGAATGCCAGAATTTAAAAGACATGCTTCACAAAGTCTCCAGGTTGCATGTTTCGAAGATTAATCTCTTTCAAATACAACAGGAAGTTTCTCGAGCTGATTATAAGGCATTTCAAAATCGCTCTTGCACAGAGCATCCAAACGCTTTAATCCTGTCGATATTAGCTTGTCTGTTGCGATACTGCACCTGCTCATGATCCATATTAATGTAAACTGCCGCAGGTATCGATGTAGATGGACATTTCAATGGAGACTCTATTCTGAATGCCCTTGAAATAATCAAAGGTTATAATTGAAATTGCTGCTATGAGGATTGTAGCTATAATACCGGCTAGGATGGCCAGTACACGTTTCCCGGGAAAACCGCTGGTAAAAATTCATGGGCACTCTATGATCGAACATGTATACTGCCGTACGAAATGTTCAAAGTTGATAAATGAGGTATATATAGCAACCTGTGACCATGAAATTGCTGATGAAGTCAAAAGATTCAGAGGAAAGTCGATAATGACTTCCCCCAACCATGTGCGTGGTACGGATCGTGTTGCAGAGGCTGCAAAAAAAATCGATGCAGATTTGATCATTAACGTACAGGGAGACGAACCAACGGTTGATCCGGGGATACTGGATGATGCTATTATTCATATGAGGAAGAAAAAGGAAATTCAATGTTTAACTTTAATCTCTCATATTAAAGAATGGGATCATTTTGTCAATAAAGATATTGTTAAGGTTACATTCGATAAAGAAAAAAAAATCCTATACTTTTCTCGTCAGCCTATACCAACATACTCAAGTAATAATTTTAAGATTGCACATAAGCAGATTGGAATTTATTTGATACACAAAGACCTCCTCTTGAAGTTTGCACAATGGAACGAAACTCCTCTGGAAAAGATTGAAAAAGTAGACTTGCTTAGGTTTCTTGAAAATGGTTGTTCTGTTTATTCATTCCTGGGAAAGGATATGATTAGTGTAGATAATCCAGAGGATCTATCCTTTGTCGAACTTACATTATCCAGGGATCCCCTTTTTCTAATCCTTTTTAAGCAGATTGATAAGAGCTAGTTATTCATGAAAATTATTTTCACAAATTATTTTTCTAACAGGATAAATGCCCCTTTTGCTTTATATGAGTTTGATGAATACTTGGCTAAAAAACCTCTTTATATAGATATAAGAGGAATTGTTAGAAAAAGACGTTTGCTTTGGCTTGATGATTTGCATAAATCATTTTCAAAAGTGTCTTCTGCTTTCTTACGATATACACGTTGGTGGTGGGTAACACCTATGTCAAGATTTGATGCAAGACCATGGGGACAAGAACCCCTCATAAAACCTCTTTTTTTTGCTAAAGCTATTTTAGAATGGAGAAAGGAAAATCCTGATTTTAAAACAATGTATTTGATTGGATGTAATCCTTTAGTTGCTGTTTATTTGAAGGAGTTTGATAAAAGTGTAATTTTTAAAGGAGATCGAAAAATATTCCGACTATTCTTTCTGACAAAACACATAATTAAGCAATCTGTAATAGCTATAGCAAAAATGACGTTAACAGCATATTATGTTTTCAGATACCATCTTTTTGCTAAAGGGAAAATGATTATTGATCGTAGTATAATAATTTTGTATGAATTTGCTATGGTTGATAAGCCTAAAATGAGGCCCAATTATTATTTTACTAATATTTTTAATCATATTCAAAGAGATATAGCAGATAAAATATATTTCGTATGTATTAGTTTTCTAAGGCCTGCTACGAATACATTTAGAAAAAAGATGCATGAAGACAAGGAGTTTTTATTTCTGTTGGACAATATTAATCTTATTGACTTAATTAGAGGGGTACTTATTAATGTCAATATTATTTTCAAAACTCATATATTAAATTTCTTTAAGCTTTCATGCAATATTGGTGAAGGAAGTTCAAATATATTTTTTAAATTCTATATGTTCAATGAGGTTGGTCGTTTATCATGTTTGAGTTCTATATTATGCTATTCCTCTCTTAAGCGATTATTTTATCAAAATAACTATAAACTTGCTGTTTACCCATATGAAGAAAAGGGTGTTGAAAGAGCGATTTTATTTGCATGCAATGAATATAGTGTAAGGACGATAGGATATACCCCTCACCCTCAGCATAATCTTGCATTGGCTTTGCGTGATGTTTATAAACCCGTCTCGCCTAAGCCCTCATCATATGCTTTTTGTGGACCTGCATACATTGAATATTTTACATTATGGGGTAAAAAGAAACCTGATAAAATGAAAGTTTGGGGAAGTGGAAAATCTATAAAAGGGTCATTAATAAAACAAGAGTTTAATCGACACGAACTTAAAATTATTGTGTTGTTGAGCCATCCTAACGAATTAAGAGTTTTTGGCTCCTGGTTACGGGCTGATAATAGATTGCGTGAAAATACTTATTATTTAATTCGTATTTACAAGCCAGCATATAAAGCATTTGAGAATGATTTGAAAAAATTGATAAGAGAGTTCAATTTTGTTGAAGAAAGCCAAGGGTCCTTGATTGAAGATATGAAGAAGTGTAATCTTGCAATATTCTCTGGAACAAGTGCCGGCATAGAAGCCATAAATAATGGTTATTTAGCTTTGTATACAGATTTGAATGATTTCTTTGAAATAAATCCGTGTTTTGATGATTTGAATGTAATGCTGCCTAGTTATTCCTCCAAAGAATTTGCGGACCGTTTAGACGAGATATGCTTGATGGGTAATAATTCATTAATTGAATTGCACAAAAAACAACTTTCATTATCAAAGAATATTTTTAGTTCAATAGATATTAATGCTGTTGAGAGAGATATGCAGTGTTAGATAGATTGAAAAAAAATGTTGTTATAAAGAAAATCTTAAAAACCAATTTTGGAAAAAAACTAAAAAACACATTCATAGTTCGTAAAATAAGACAACCTGTTAAAGATTGGAGGTATCCGTTATTTCGATTTTCTTGGTGGATATCGAGGGTTATAGTTCCAAGACGGAAAATCTCTATTGATAACATTAATTTTACACTAACATGCACGAATTGGATAACACATTTTCGATGGTATTTATTTAAAATAAAAGAACCTGAAGTGCGATATTTTATTGATAAGTATGTAAATGATGGAAATATATTTTTTGATATTGGGGCAAATGTTGGAGTTTTTTCAATTTATGCGGCTAAAAAATATAAAAACATAAAAGTTCATAGTTTTGAGCCTGAAGTATCGAATCTTAGTGTTTTGAAAGAAAATATTGTCAAGAATAAGATAATGGATAAAGTAGATATATATGGCGTTGCCCTAAGCAATTTTACCGGTCTTAGTAAATTATTTCTTCAAGATCTTACTACAGGGTCTGCCTGTCATACAGAAAGCACAGAGAAAATTGAACGAAGTACAGAAGGTGGATATCCAATTATATGGCATGAGGGGATCTTTGCAATCACGTTAGATTATTTTTGCAAAAACTCGGGGATCGTACCCAATGCAATAAAAATAGATACAGATGGAAATGAAGATAAAATTCTTGAAGGCGCACAAAATATTCTGAAAGATAAGAAGCTGAAGAGTATAATAATTGAAATTTCTGCTAACGAGGATCTGAAAAATTATTGTCGAGCGATATTATTAAAATCCGGATTTCATTCGATCGACTATATTATGGAAAAAACAAAAAATGAAATTTGGATTAAAAGCTAATAATCTGATGCATGAATTATCAAGTTATTTAGATATTGCATTAGGTGTGGTTCAGGAGGGGACATCAATTTTTACTAAAAATATTTCAAAGTATAATCAAATTGAGAAAAATTTTGGAAGAGAGGTAAAAATTCGTGCAGATAGAGAGCTGAATAATCTACTAGTTGAAGAATTGAACAAACGATCTTCATTTAACATT
>Ga0114930_10000940_pt1 | contig 29374 bp, 30 predicted proteins | sample AnhtaG_FD_87300 | JGI IMG/M metagenome (GOLD analysis project Ga0114930, IMG submission 87300) | Deep subsurface microbial communities from Anholt, Denmark to uncover new lineages of life (NeLLi) - Anholt_01485 metaG | ecosystem: Environmental > Aquatic > Marine > Oceanic > Sediment | place... | reverse complement strand
GTATTGTACTCTGATATTTCCCCCAATTAAAGCCTTTAGTATTTCGGTGGCCCCAACCATTCCAACAATTGTTTGTTGGTCATTGATTATGGTGTAGGGGACACCAGCAGCATCATAATATTGTCCAATGTCAGGATTAGCCATGATATCGATTATTACTGATCTAATCTTTCCTTTCGAAGCGATAGCAAAATTGTTAACTACCGTACAAATTTGCGGGCAGTATGGGCAAGTTTCTGTTATCATCACCTTTATGGTGGAAGGTAAAATCCTATCTAAATTCTGTCTTATCGTCGCACCATAATAATTGGGTGCCCCCGCAAAAGCAAATATAGCTTGAACAAACGGTTGTATTTCAGCTCCTTGTGGAGCCGCTAAGTAACGAATAATTTCTCTTCCTTGATCATCGATAAATAAGATTGTAGGAACTCTTGTAATATCATACTTTTTAGCAAATTCAGGATTTTCATCAATACACAATTCCTCAATTGTTAACATTTCATTAGAATTTTCTTCATAGACTCGTAATAATGCCATAAATTGTCCGCAATCCATGCATTCTCTTATTTGACTTCCATTTGGTAGTTTTTCTTTACATGTAAATACTCTCAACTTTACCGGTTTTTTTAACTTAGCCATTTCCGTTTTGATTATTTCCTTATATCTATCATCTTGAGACATTTTCTAAGATCACCTTATATTTATTATGCATACATACCTCCAAAATCTCTACCTTTGGAGCCAACAAGTTTATCTAGCAAATCTTGAGGTGTAAACATTCCATGAATAACATCTTTCTCATTTATTACTGTCATAGGAACACCTTGAACTTGGTATTTCTTACCCATGTCTGGATTTAAATTAACATCAATTACTTCTGAAGAAATCTTCCCTTTAGAGACTATGGAAAATAGGGTGAGAACAGGTACAGTCATCGGGCAATAGGGACACGTTGGAGTTATAAAAATCTTCATATTGGCTTTTTTAATCTTCTTTAAGTGGGTTATTATTTGATCCGCATAATAGGGTCTTACTCCTGAAAAATATTGTATACTATTGAGAAAAGGTACAAATTCAGATCCAGTCGGATGCGCTAGATATCGAATAATTTCCTTGTCATTTTCATCAACAAATAATATAGCAGGAATCCTGGAAACCTTATATTTTTCTACTTCTTCCTCATTTTCTTCGGTTGATATTTCTTCAACTTTCAATTTCCCATTTGAGAATTCTACTAATGTTTTTAATAATTCATATGTTCCTTCACAAGCCATACACTTTCTTAATTTACTTCCATCTTTTTGAGTTTTGAAATCGGTAAACAACTTTAAGACTACCATATTTTTCAGTTTACTCATTTCTCTTTTAATATTATTAAGTTCGTTTTCAGAGAACATTAAAAAATCACCTTCATAAATCGTTCTATTATGAATATCTGAATTAAAACTTAAAATAATTTTCTGTTTAAAATATAAAAGAAACTAATAATTTTTCATTTAAAAAAAGAATTAAACAAAACATATATTAATAATTCAAAAATGAAAATTTACAGCCTTTTATGTATTTAGATTTAATTTTCATCTTTTTCAATCTTTTTCTTAAAAACTAAATATATTATTAAACCTAATTAAACTTATTTATCTTTTTTTAGTTTGACATCTGTTCTTTGAATTCCAACCTCTTTATTACTAGACATTGGGATTCCACAGTGATCTTTTAATCTTTCACTTTCTTTAAAAGCTTTATCGAGTTCCTTCTCTAACTCATCATCAATCATTTCATTATCTGGCATATTTAACAAAGAGGAAATGCAATATTTAAAAATTTAGATTATGAAATATTGATATTCTGATTCCACATTTTTAAGAAAAAACGAATTGAAATATCCGAACTAATTTACTTATTATTATTAATATATTCCAACATTGCATTTTCTTTATCAACTGGTCGCCGTTCTGGAACTACGATAAAATCGACATTTTTCTCATAGAAATCAGAGCTTAAATATAGATTACAATAGCATGCGCCATATTCTTTTATATCAGGAGGGGCATAATCACATGGGCAAATAAGATCTCGATCTAAATCTCTCTTACCACTTGCAAGTCGACATGGGCAAGATTGATATCCATACGATTTCTTGTTATCAACCAATCCCTCTATTAAATCATAAAAAGTTTGTTGATCTTTATTTAAAATCCAAGAATTTTTTTCTGCTACTTGTTTCACATATTTTTTCATTCCTTCTTTTGTTTCCATATCCACCATAATCCCCTCAATTCTCTAATAATTCCACATATTTATTTGGGTTATATCCAACTACATGACCTTTTTCACAAACAAGAAAAGGATAGGATATTCTCTCTTGATATGTACTTTTTAAATAATCAAGAATTTTCGATTTATCTTGTAGTTCGATTTTATCAACATCAATATATCTATATGTCATATTCCGGTCATTCAAGAAACTTTTGCATTTCCTACACCACATACAGGTTGATAAAGTGAAAACGAGGATATTATCATTAACACCTTTTTCTCCATTGATTTTTTTCGCATGTTTCTCAATTAATTTTTCTACTGACATTATAATCAACCTTACTCATTAAAAGAATCTTAACTAATAATAATCTAATGTTAATATTTTATTAAGAATCCTTAGAATGAAAAATAGAATCAAAGTAAAATTGAAGCGAGTTTATTAATTATTAATTTTGTTGTGTATTTTCTTGAAATGCACTATATCCATTGCATTTCTTATTACAACTTATAGATGAAAATTTTATAAACTTATTTTTTTTCTTTTAATTATGGCTAAAGCAAATATTCCCATTATTATTACAAAAACTGATTGTCATAGATGCATAGAACTCAAAGCGTGGCTTAAAGAGAATGATGTTAAATTTATTGAAAGAGACATTGACGATGAAGAGTTTGTTCAGGAATTATTACACGATAAAAATTTTCTGGGGACATTCTGTGATGCAGATGGATGTATTGTGAATACTCCAGCCGTTTTACATAAGGGAAAATACTGGTTTAAGGAATTATGGGGTGTAAGTGGCCTCAGAATAAAACAAGCGAAGAAATTATTTGATGTTAAGTAATTTTTTTCTAATTTTTAATTTTATATATTTTTTTTTAGTTCAGCTAATCTTTTTATAACTTTTCTAATTGTTCTTAATCCTTCTTCATCATTTTGAACTCCATCCTTACCATTATCATCACTCCATAAGGATGCACCCAAATTAGCCCCAAATGCTCCACCTGAGACGGAAATAATATAGTTTTGCTGGTAGAAATCTAAAATGCTTCTTATAGCAATCTCTTGCCCTCCGCTTCGATCTCCTCCTACAGCTAATGCAGCTCCAATTTTATCTTTAAATACATTTGGGTTTTTGGCAACCATGGCACGACAGCGATCCATTACTGTTTTCAGTTGACCTGATAAATTACCCTGAAATATTGGCGTACCAAAGAGAAGAAATTTAGCCTCTTCCAACTTGATATAAAGTTTTTCCATATCATCTTTATTTACACAACCTTTTTTCTCTCGAACACAATAATCACAATGAAGACAGAAGTTAATTTCTTTATTTCTTACAGTCCAATATTCTGTTTCAAATCCAAATTTTTCAGTAGCATAATTTAAAGCGTATTTAATGGCGTATTCTGTCCCTTGTCTTCTTGGACTTCCACATATTCCAAGTAACAGATTCTTCCTTTCTATCATAATAATGCATTTTACTTGTTTTTATTAATAATTAATCATTAAAGTATAAAAAAAAGTTTTAAGATCTAAAACATTAATATTTAAAAATGGATTCAAGCAAACCAAGTTTAGCAAGAGTAAAGATTAAGTTTCCAGAACAGATATGGATCTCGGAAGTATTTAAAAATTACCCTGATGTTAAAATGGAAATTTCACATTTTCTTCCATATGATCTTGAGAAATCTATTGGAAATTCTGCAATTGAGATAATGCATTACAAGATAGATTCAATTATAGAAGATATTAGAATTCATCCTTCTGTTTTAGAGTTAGGTGTTTTGGAAAAGGAAGAAAATAGAGTTAAATTTAATGTAAAAACAAAAGATCCTTATTTATTATATGCTATAATAAAGTGTGGCGTCCTTATTGACTTCCCTATAAGAGTTGAGGATGGATTTGCTTTTTGGAGATTAGTATCAAGTAGAGAACGGATAGATCAATTATTAACTCTCTTTGAGCAGAAAAATATTAATTTTGAATTATTGAGAATTGGAATTTCACCTTATAATATAGAACATGATAAAAACAAATTAACCTTGAATGAATTGAATATACTTGACAAAGCAATTTCTTCAGGTTTTTTTGAAATTCCACGAAAAATTTCATTAGAAGAACTAGCGAATCAAATGGGGAAATCTAAATCAGCTTTATCAGTAATGCTAAGAAAAATCATTAAGAAAAAAGTATTGCTCGAAAAATAATAAAAATAATAAAAAAATTATACCCATTCTTCTTTTAAGATATTTCCTTGTATCCCTACAACTACATACTTTATAGGCACTTTACGGTTTGCTCGTTTAGCACCTTCTTGAGCTAAACTTAATAGCCCTGAGCAACAAGGGACATCCATAATAGCAACTGTAAGAGTGTTTATTTTAGCATCGTCAATCAAAGATTTAATCTTATCAATGTAAATTTCTTTACCTTGATCAAGCTTAGGACAAGCAATCGCAATCGATTTTTGCTTTAAGAAATCTCTATGAAAATCCCCATAGGAAAAACCAACGCAATCAGCTGAAAGTAACACATCTGCACCTTGATAATATGGTGCTTCAGGATTGATTAAATGCATTTGAACAGGCCACTGTCGTAGAGCTGAAGGAATCTTTCCCACTAATTCTGTTTGCACCTCAGACTCATCAAAAACCATTGTTTGGGCTGAAGGGCAACCACATTGCTGGGCATGATCAGCAACAATTTGTCTCACTTGTTCTGTTTCTATGGATTCTTTATGATTTAATGATTCTAAACGCTTTTCAACTGCTTCTTCATCAAATTCTAAAGCCTCTCTCTCAATTATTTCGAGTGCGCCTTCAGGGCATTCTCCCATGCAAGCACCCAAACCATCGCAAAAAATATCATTAACTACCCTTGCCTTTCCATCTATCACTTCTAATGCAGCTTCAGCACACGCAACGACACAATTACCGCATCCAGTACATAAATCTTCATCTATTTTAATAATTTTTCTATTAACTCTGTTTAATTGTTTTGTTTCAGTCATATTTAAATCAAATAGAATAGACTTTATAATTTTGATTTCGAACATGTTCTTTTATCAGTAGATCAGTCGAAAATTTAGAAATCATAATAAAAACCTTAAAATAAGATGATTTAACTAATAACTCTATGAAGATTGTTATAATAGGAAATAATGTTTCCGGTACTTTTACTGCTCAAAATATAAGATCTCTAAATGAAGAGGCAGAAATCGAGATAATTACACTAGAAAAATATCCCTATTATACAAGAGTTAATTTGCCTGAACTAATCTCAGAAAAAGTTACCATCGATAACTTAATTGTATTTAAGGAAGATTGGTATAAAAACAAGCGAATTGAATTAAATCTCAATACACGAGTAGAAAAAATTAACCCAAAAACTAAAACATTAATAATTGATGGCATAGATAATCCAATTTCTTATGATAAACTGGTTCTAGCATTGGGAAGTACTCCTAATATTCCTCCTATTAACAACGCTGTGAAATTGAAGGATGAAAAGAAAGGAGTATTCACATTACGAAGTATTGATGATTGTTTAGAGATAAAAGATTTTATTAGAAAGGAAAATGCTAAGAAAGCAATCATCATTGGGGGTGGATTGCTTGGTTTAGAATTAGCAAACCAAATAAAAAATAGCGATTTGGATACAACAGTGGTCGAATTTTTTCCACGTTTATTACCAAGGCAGTTAGATCTGGAATGTGGAACTATGTTAAAAGAAGAAATCGAAAGTAAAGGGATTAAAGTTGTTTTAGGTGCAATTACAGAAGAAATACTAGGAAATGGATCAGTAACAGGTATTAGACTAAAAGGAGGAGAAGAAATAGATGCTGATATTGTATTAATTCAAGCAGGAATTAGACCAACAATAAATTTAGCAAAAGATGCTAATTTAGTTACGAATAAGGGTATAGTTGTAAATGAATATTTAGAAACAAGTGAAAAAGATATATTTGCTGTAGGAGATTGCATAGAATATAACAATCAGATATGGGGCATTATACCTGCCTGTATGGAGCAATCGAAGATCGTAGCCGCATCTGTCCTTGGAATGAAGAAGATAGAATACAAAGGAACGACTCCTAAGAATACACTTAAAATTATAGGCTTAAAATTAACCTCTATAGGAATCATTGATCCAGAAGTATCTGGAGGATGGGAGATATTAAAAAAAGCAGATAAAAAAGATTGCTGTTATCAAAAATTGGTCTTAAAAGAAAATAAACTCAAAGGAGCTATTTTATTTGGAGATACCCAAGCAATATCCTACGTTTACAGTAAAATGGAACAAGATGTGGATAGAAATGAACTTAGGAAATTGTTAGAGTTATATATTTATATATGTAAAAACTGTGGAAAAGATTATGATGAAGCTGTAATGGAAGTCCTTTTTAAAGATCTTCCAGAAAATTTTAAATGCCCTAATTGCAACGGTCCTAAAGAGGATTTTAAGCAAAGAGAATGAATACACATAAAAATCATGGTGATTATAGTATGAAAATACATAGATGTAAAAGATGTAATTATCTATATGTTGATGAGGAACAGGAGATCCCATTTAAGGAGGTTGGAAATGAGTGGAGATGCCCTAAATGTCGATCTTCAAAAAATTTCTTCATTGAAAAAGAAATTCCCAAAAAGAATTGAACTTGACTTTTTTTTTAAAGAAAACATTATATATAAAAATAGAAATACCTAATTCCTATTAGATATCAATTAATTTAATTTCAAAGAATCGTGATTCAATATGGGAGAAGAAATGGAAATTCAGCATTCAAAACTGAACATGGCTTCATATGGATTTGGTAAATTCTTAAATGAATTTATGGAGATGGCTTTTACTGTATGGTTATATTCTTTTTATGTAAGAACTATTGGTGTTGAATCGTGGATTATTGGATTGGCGGTGGTTATTTATGCCCTTTGGAACGCAATAAACGACCCCTTAATTGGTTTTCTAACAAATAAACCTTTTAAATTCACAAAAAGATGGGGAAGAAGATTTCCATGGATAATGATTGGCGGTGTTGCATATTTATTAAGTTACATTCTTATTTTTACCCCCCCAGATGTAGATCCTCAATCAGGAGCATGGATTTTATTCCTTTGGTTCATTGCCTCTACATGTATTTTTGACACATTTAATTCAATATTTTTCGTTAATTTTGCATCTCTTTTTCCTGATAAATTTCGCTCAGTAGATGAGCGTAGAAAAGCAACGGGAATACAAACTCCTATTGGAATAATTGGAGTAGCTCTAGGTGCTTTATTACCTCCTATGATAATTAATAGTGATAAAGCAGTTACATTTGTAATAAACTCAGGATTTGTAATAATTATTGGATTGATTTCGCTAATACTTTTAATCCCTGGGAGTCGTGAGGATCAAATTACAATCGATCGTTATCTTGATAAGCATGATATCAAAGATAGGGCACCATTCTTTAAAACCCTAAAGATGTCTCTAAAGCAAAAATCATTCTTGTTTTTCATAATTACATATACACTTTACAGATCCCTTATAATATCTTTTCAAGCATCAATCCCATTTTTTGTTGAGTTTATACTAGAGGAAGAAGAGGGTATTCAAACATTATTATCTGCTGGTTTTCTTATTGGAGCGCTTATTTCCTCACCACTATGGGCTTTTATCGCTCAAAAAACTAATAATAATAAGAAAGTCATGTTGATTAATAGCTTTCTGTTGACTATATTCACCATTCCATTTATATTCCTTAATAGCGTTTCTATAACATTTATTGTACTCATTTTATGGGGCTTTGGTCTCGGAGGCTTTTGGACAATGATAGCACCGGTATTCGCTGATGTTATAAATGAGTCAGTAGTTAATTCTCAAAAACGTCAAGAGGGTATTTTTAATGGATTTTTACAATTCTTTGGACGGTTAGCTATATTGGTACAAGCTCTTAGCTTCGCATCAGTACATACAATCACAGGATTTGTGGAAGGAGGTGCACTTATAGATCAACCATCTTCAGCGATATGGGGGATCCATATTCATTTCGCCCTAATTCCCGCAGTACTTATGCTCATAGCAGCGATTGTCTTTTGGAAATTTTATGATCTAACACCAGATAAAGTAAAGCTACACCAAGACAGAATTATAGAACTTAATTTATGAAATATTGACTAACTAATCATTTCTTTTTTTTTTCAATTGTTATTAAATTAAACTGAATCTCTTTTTAGTACAATTTATAAAATATTAAATTAATATTTTTAATATACATTCAATTTCAATCCATAAAATCAAATAACTCAATTTTAAAATAAAAATAAGTGTTTAATATGGGAAAATGGGAATGCACTGCATGTGGATATATTTATGATGAAGACGCCGAAGGAACTAAATTTGAAGATTTACCAGACGATTGGACTTGTCCTGTTTGCGGTGTAGGAAAAGACATGTTTGAAAAAATTGATTAATATTAACCTAATCCCCTTTCATTTTTTTTTACTTGCTCAATATATATACAGTCTATTTGCCAAATGCTCTTAAAGAGATAAAAGGCAATTTAGATCGGCTTGCTGATGAGTTAGATAGACTATTTTTAATAGAGTTCGTTTGTCTTTGTGTTAGTAGTTCAGCGGTAGTTCCTCTGTGTGAGAAACTTAACAGTTGCCCAGTTATTAAAATAATTGAAAAGATGAGAGAAGGCAACAATTAAAGCCAAATACATGTTCAACTTTTTCTTTAGTTTCTAAGAATTTAGAAATTAAGATATTTTTGGTTTAAAGTTTTATTTTAGTTTCTAATATCTGAAAAATTTTATAATCGATAGAATATAAGTTTTTAACTTGATTTGTATTAATATTAAAAAATAACTTTAAAGATATAGTAGAATAAGTTAATTGAAAAAATAGGTTAAAAGGAGATTAAGAAAATGGATTTTATACTTTCAGAAGAACAAAAAGCTTTACAAAAGAAGGCGAGAGAGTTTGCCATTCGCGAAGTTTTACCCGTTGCGAGAAAATATGATGAATCTGAAGAATTCCCCCTTCCTGTTATTAAAAAAGCTTGGGAGGAAGGATTATTGAATTTAGGAATCCCTAAAGAGTATGGTGGTCCAGGTTTCAGTTTAGTAGACTCTTGTATTGTAGTTGAAGAAATCTCTTCTGCTTGTCCAGGTATTGCAACATCTGTTTTCGATAACAATCTTGGTGCAGAACCGATAGTAATTGGCGGTAATCAAGAACAGAAGCAAAGGATTCTGACTGAACTAGTTAATGAGTTTAAGTTAATTGCATTTGCAACATCTGAACCAACAATGGGTTCTGATGTAGCTGGAATGAAATGTCTAGCAGAAAAAGATGGAGATGAGTTCATTTTAAATGGGAATAAGTTTTGGGTCACTAATGGGGGTTTTGCTGATTATATTACTGTATTTGCAACAATTGATCCTGAGAAGAAACATAAAGGAATTGCCGCTTTTATAGTGGATACTAAAAGCGAAGGAGTAAAATTAGGCAAACATATTCCAAAACTAGGTCAAAGATCATCTAACACAGTATCAGTAGGCCTAAAAAACGTTAGAATCCCTAAAGAAAATATTCTTGCCAGACCAGGAAGAGGTTTTGTTTTAGGCATGCAAACATTTGCTCATACTCGTCCTGCGATCGGTGCATTTGCTGTAGGTTGTGCTCGTTCTGCTATGGAATATTCTATAGATTATGCCCAGAAGAGAGAAACTTTTGGAAGACCAATTGGAAATTATCAAGTTATTCAAGAAAAAATCGCAAATATGTATAAAGATATCGAAGCCGCACGTTTATTAACGTATAAAGCAGCTTGGGAGGCTGATCAAGGCATGGATAATAATTTGAGTTCAGCTATTGCCAAAGCCTTCGCTTCAGATGTTGCTATGAATGTAACAACAGAAGCAGTTCAGATATTTGGAGGTTATGGCTATCTGAGAACATATCCTGTTGAAAAACTATTTAGGGATGCAAAATTATACCAAATATATGAAGGAACAAGTGAAATTCAAAGAATTGTTATTTCAAAGTTTATCATGAAAAGATATGAACATGCAATGCCTTACTTAGGAAAGAAAAGGAGCTAATATCTTAAATCTGGGTAAAAATTAGAATTTAATTATATTTCATTTTTTTACTTTTCATTTAGCAACATTTTCAAAATATTGAAAAATCGTCAATAATTTTCCGAAATTATACTATAAATTTTGCCTGATAGGGTTATTAATTTTGACTCACAAAAGTACAGAGCTGTTAGAAAATGGAGCTTCCGAGAAAGTACCTTTAAAGGAAAAATTATCTTATGGCTTTGCTCAAATGCCAGGTACCTTCTATGGTGGAGTCATGGGTGTAATCCAATCTTTTTATTTTGCATGGATGGGATTATTAAATGTATGGATATTTATTGCTCAGATTGTATATGCTGTTTGGAATGTAGTAAATGATCCTATTTTTGGAAATAAAATTGGAAATACTCGATATTATAACAAGAAGAGAGGAGAATTTCAAAGATATATTCCTTATATTAAATTTGGGGCTCCAATATTTAGTTTATGTTTTGCTCTGGTTTTTTTTCCCCCAGATGCATGGAGAGGCCAAACATCAGATCTTACAGTTCAAATTTGGCTTTTTACCTGGTATCTTATTACCCAAGTTGCTTATGATACGCTATTTACACTTGTTCTAATTGCTCACGTTGCTTTACTCCCCCAAATGACCTTAAATCAACGAGAACGAGAAAAAATACAATTGGTAGGCACTATTTTTACCTTACCTGCAATTATAATAGGATTTATTGTCCCTGTTATATTTTTAGCAAATCCAACTAGAGAATCGATTACACAATTTCAATGGCTTGTAGTAATTATCGCTATTTTTGGTGTATTTCCGTATATAATCTTATCAAAATACGTTCGTGAGCATAGTGAACATATACCTGATGAAAAAACCCCATTATTAAAATCAATAAAACTTGCATTCAAAAATCCCTCTTTTAGAGTTTATATAATTTATGACGGAGTTTCAGTATTTCTAATCAATATAATAATGGTGAGTTTACCTTTCTACTTAACGTGGGTTCTTAACCAAATGGAAGGGATTAATATTATCTTATTTTGGATAGGACCAATATTCTGTTTACTTTTTTCAGTACCATTTATTCTGAGAATTGCAGCAAAAATCTCAACAAAAGCCTCCATAACATATTATCTAGGAATGTTAACCATTGGGAGTTTTTTTAACTTTTTTGCTGGACTATCAAATAATTGGATTCTTGTTTCGATTGGATTTTCAATTTTTATGCTTGGTTTTGCAGGGGATTTTATTCTACATAACCCAATGAGAGCAGATACAATAGATTTTGATTATTGGAAAATCTCAGGAGAGAGGAGAGAAGGACTCTATGCGGGTGTGGGTCCACTGCTAAGTAAACCTATGATAAGTGTAGCTTTAGCAATCCCAACCGCATTGATGACTGCATTTGGGTTAATTTATGTGGATGCTGTAGATGGATTAGATGCTACGAAGGGGATGTTCTTGGCTTCTTTAGGAGTTAATATAAGTATGACCCTTGTACCAGGAATAGCATGTCTAATCGGTTTGCTTGTTTGGGTCAAATTCTATCCATTAACAGGAAAAGTAGTAGAAGAGATGAAAAAAGAATTGCTTATAATGCATGAGCAAAAACGTAAGGATTATGAAGAGAAGCGCCAACCATGAATTTACATCTTCCTTTTTAATTCTTCTTGTTTTTTCATTTTTCTTTTTTTTAGAAAATCGTAATATATTTTGTAGTATTTACGCTTACATAAATTATCACAGAAAATTTTAAAGTTTTTATCTAACCACAATTTTCTTAACTCATGGATTTTCAAATAGTTATGAAATTTGCTAAATTTATAAATATCTATTAGAGCATTACAGTTCAAACAAATACGTGTTGGTAATTCTTGCTCAATTGTTTTAAGCTCATCAATTTTGAGATTTCTAAAGCATTCACAGCAATGGAATTCTAAAATAGGTGTTTGCCACAATTTTAAGATATATTCAGGAGTAAAATCAACATTATCACTGAGAAAATCATAGATATTGAGATCTTTGCTACAATTCCAACACACCCTATCCTTGAAATTAGGCTCCAATTTGATAAACTCTCTTAATTTTTGAATCTTTTTCCACATTGCAGCATTGTTTAATTTTCTATAGTACATAAAAATCTCAAAATATATTCATACCTAATATAATAAATGATTAAAAGAAATTTAGATTTTTATAATGATCGTTTATTAATGTTAAGAAAAATGAGAATTCTAAAATCCTGCTTTTTATGATTAATGAAATGTCATAATTTCTTTCGCTGCAGCCAAAAAATTATCACTTATCATTGTTGGATTTATTCCGAGAGTTTCCAATTCATCTAAATGTTTAATACCATGCCCAGTAGTGAGGAAAACTGTTCTACACCCTCCATTTATCCCAAAACCTATATCAGATGGATGATCACCCATCATCCATGATTCTTTGATGTTGACATTAAATTCATTAATTATCTCATTAATATATTTTGTTTTGGGTTTCCTACAATTGCAATTAACCTCTTTCAAATGAGGACAATAGTAAGTTTTAAGTATTTTAATATAATTCTTATCAAGGATTTCTAATAAATGAGTGTTGAACTTCTCAAAATCCTCAACAGTATAATATCCTCTCCCAATACCGGATTGATTTGTAACAATAAAAAATACGAAGTTGCTCTGAAGAAGTTTTAAACCTTCTATTACTCCTGGTATTATTTCTAAATCTTCGATCTTATATGTATAATTTCGATCTTCAATTAAAGTACCATCTCTATCTAGTATTATTGCTTTTTTCTTACTCATTATTTTATGAGATCCTTATTTTTTGTTCTATATTTAGAAGTTTTCAAAAGAAGATAAAAATTATCAAGGCGAGATATCCAATTCCTAACATAATATGTAATAAGGCAAATAGACCCCCAATCTTTAAAAGTTTCTTATAATTCATCCCTTCTACACAATACTTAGTAGAAAGTTCCAAAGTCATCATATCAGCTGCACTACCCTGTGGCAGGAAATTTCCCCCTAAATTAATTCCTAAAATAAATGCTATTAACAAGGGAATTTGTGAAAAACCAAGCCCTAATGGGTCAATTAAAACATTTATTATTGGTATAAAAAGAACCGTAACTGGAATATTATCAAGAAATCCTGAGAGAACAGACGTTAAAATTAATAAGATTACACATAGTAAGAAGAGATTGTCCGGTGCTATGGTAACCACAAAATCTGCTATAATATCAATAAGCCCTACTTCTTCAAAACAAAATATAAGAACAAACAGACTTATAAAAAAGAATGGTAACTTGAAATCAACTTTGGTAAAGTAATAGGAAATATCTGGTTTCTTTTTACCGGCTTCACCCCTACGCGGATTAATAAACACAAATATTAACATTCCTAAAAGCCCAACGAATAAAATATCTGGAATAACCATTAACAATATAAAAAAGAAAAATAAAGCGATTAAATTGCGATAAAAAATCTTAGAATTAATTGACTCTTCTAAGATTACCAACTCATGCTCTTCTATGTGTTCGCTTTCTAAAGGCTCATCATATTCTTCACAATGTGGAACCCAAATTTCATTCAAATGTTTTCTAAGAACAAAATGATCTAAAAGAAATAGAGTTAGTAATGTACCAATAATGAAATATACTGATAAATTTGTAAAAAACCAGCTGGTAGATAGGGTAAATCTGTTTGCTATTAATATATTCTCTGCAGAGCCAAATGGAGTCAATGTTGAAGCAAGGTTGATACATATAGTCATTCCTAGAAGAATTGGTGTAGGGTTAATTCTCATCTTCTCACTTGTCCTAATAATCATGGGAATAAATATAACAGCTATAGAAACATCTTCAATAAAAGCAGCACTTAAGGTGGAAATCAAACAAATCACCCAAAAAAACTGACGAGTGTTTGTACTAAATTTTTTCGTTATTCTTAATGATATCTCTTGAAAAATTAGTTGTTCTTCTAAAATAACCACAATTGTAAATACAGATATTAAGAAAAAAATTACTGGCCAATCTATTGAAAGGATAAATTCATCAATAGAAAAAGGCTCTGGTGAAAAGATAAATGTTGCAGTGGCCGCAGCAAGCATAGCTGCAACACTATAAGTTAAGAAATCCGTTTTTTCACGAAAAAGCGCAATGATGACAATAACAAAACAAAAGATTACAAATAATTGTAAGAATAAAATCATTCTTCCTTTAAACAACAGAGAAATTATTTGATTTTGATATTTTTAATTGTGGTTAAACATCTTAAAACTTCATTATTTTAAAATATTTAAAAAATAAAAATAAAATAAAAAAAAAGAATTTAATTTAGTCTATCCCAACCCAGAGTCCATGGAGATTACAATATTCCCTGGCCTTTAACCCACTTGTATCCGCAACAACGAAAGTTGCTTTAGGTTCCATGCCAGGAGCTAACATTTGCCTTTTATAACAGTTATCTTTACAGATTAACTCAATCCACATGATATAATGTTCATCAGTCATAGGATGTGGGGTTCCCATAGAAATCCCTACATCAACAGTAACCTTATTACCATCAATCGTGATCTTAGGAACATGCTTTTCACCCTTCCAATCTGCAGTCTTCTCTTCCATTAAAACCATTGGTTGTCCACAGCATATGGTCTCGGGAGCAGCTGGGTTAAGGATTTCAATAACTTTTCCACATATATTACACTTATAGATTTGTTTTTGTTTCATTCTTAATTCACAGATTCTTATTCTGTTGTTCTTTAAATCATCTATTTTGATTTTTAAAAATTTTGATTTTAAATTAAAGATTTATTGTTTTTTTTAGAAATCTTCACTTTTTTTTCTGAAGTACGCTCTACTATGTCCGCAGCTAGGGCATTCCCAATTCTGGGGTAATGCATCCATTTCTACTTCAAACCCGCATTCCATACAGATCCATATTATTTTCTTTCCTCGTTTAAAGAAAGCATCATCTCCAACTAATTTTAAGAGCTTTCCATATCTCTCAGAGTGATGTTTTTCAGCAACCATAATAGCGCGTACTCTTGTGGTAATATCAGGATATCCTTCTTTTTTTGCAGTCTCAGCTATATCAGGATAGAGTGTTTGCCATTCCATATTTTCCCCTGCTATCGCAGATTTTAGATTTTCAACTGTAGTGCCATGGGTTGTTGGAAATTCTGCATCAGGAAGAACTTTCATTTCATCAAAGGATTCTTCCTTCTTGAAACCTTGAAGCATTTTATAAAACCAGCTACCGTGTTCCCTTTCTTGGTTTGCAGTTTCAAGAAATATTTCAGATACTAATGCATATCCTTCTTTTTTGGCGACTTTTGAGAAGAAGGTATATCTGTTCCTTGCCATACTCTCTCCGCAAAACGCGGTAAATAATTTTTTAGCAGTTTCTTTCATAATTTTGTACCTCTTTTTTGTAAATAGGAATTTTCGATATTTTTGAATGTACTTGGATTTATAAGTATTTCGCCTAAATTTTAACTTTTTTACTTATTTTTTAAAAGAAAGTCTAATAATAAGTATCTGTCATTCTTTTTTCTTCTAATTGTAATTTGTAACCTTTTCTATGCCATTGTAGGATACCCCCCGTGAGGTTTCTGATATCTTTGAATCCTGCTTTTGCTAATATTTGAGCTGCCATCATAGAGCGTGAACCAGAGTGGCAAATAGAGACTATTTCATCATTTTTATATTTTTTTATAACATCTGTATTACTTAAAAGCTCTCCTAATGGAATCAATTTGGCATTTTTAATATGACCAGCGGAACCATTATATTCCTGTGGTGTTCGAACATCGATTAGAAGTGGTGGCTCATCCTCAGTATCAAGACGTTCATATAACTCATCAACACTGATATCTGAAACTGGAGGTGCATCAAGTAGTCTTAATTCTTTCCTAGTTTTCTTTTTTATAGGTGGTATTACTTCCACCGTAGGTTGGACTTTTTCTAAAATAGCCACTAATTTTCCTTGTTGTTTTCCAAGACTTAACAATCTTACAGCGTCATTTAATCTGGAATATGCCTCAATGCTAGATTTAAATCCGGGGTCAGTAGCATAAATCTTTAATTTTTTATTTTCAGGTAATGTATCAAGAGATTTAATTAATACATTAAGAGGTCCTGGACAGGATAATCCACATGCATCGACTTCTATATAATCTTCGCTTTCAGTAGCTTTTTCGTGAACAAATTCTTCGATAACATTTTCGGATCCTCCACACGCAGCCATTATTTCTTCTGTTGTAGCATTTGCCATCTCAAAAATTTTAAAACCCCCTGTTAATTCATAGACTTCATTATACCCACTTTGCAGTAGAATTCTTAATGCTAAATAACTCCTATATCCTACTTCACAGTAAACATAGATTGATTTATCATTAGGAATATCATCTAATCGGTTCCTAATTTCCTCAATTGGTATGTTTATTGAGCCATCAATGGTTCTAGCAGCAAATTCTTCTTTAGTTCTAACGTCCAACAAAACACCCCCATTATTTGTAATCTCAGTAAAATCATGCCAATGCCAAATAGGCATATCTTCTTTAAGATAATTAGCAGCAACGAATCCAGCCATATTTACAGGATCCTTTGCGGAACCATATGGTGGAGCATAAGTCAATTCTAATTCTTCCATATCAAACACTGTGCCATTAAATTTTATTACAGTTGAAATAACATCAATTCTTTTTTCTGTACCTGGACCTCCAACAGCTTGAGCTCCAAGAATTTTACCACTTGGAATTTCAAAAATTAATTTTAGTGTTATTGGAATAGCTCCGGGATAGTACCCTGCATGATTATTGGGATGAATGTATATTTTTTCATAATTGAAATCTAACATTTTTAATTGTTTTTCAGTTAATCCTACAGATGCAACTGTTAAATCAAAAACCTTTACGACGGAAGCCCCTAAAACCCCTTTATATTCTGAATTTCTTCCAGCAATATTATCTGCTGCTACTCTTCCTTGTTTATTTGCTGGACCAGCTAATGCTAATGATATTGGTTTTTTGGTTTGAAAATGTTGAACTTGAACAATATCACCTACAGCATAAATATTTGGATCAGATGTTTGCATTATATTATTGACTTTGACATAGCCTCTCTCTGTTAATTCTAAACCAGCATCTTTAGCTAAGATATTTTCTGGTCTAATGCCAATAGATAAAATAATTAAATCTGTTTCTATTATTCGACCACTTTTAGTTTTAACAAAAGGTTTATCGTCATCAGTCCTTCCGAAAGAATCAACTGGATCTTCTAAAACAAGACATACTCCATTCAATATTAATTCTTGATGAATAAACTGTGCCATTTCTTTATCAATAGGGGGCATAACCTGATCTAACATTTCAACGATTTTTACTCTAACGCCTTTCTCTGCTAAGTTTTCTGCCATCTCTAAACCAATAAATCCTCCACCAACAATAACAGCATTTTTTATATGAAATTTTTCAACATACTCTCTTATTTTTACAGCATCTGGAATTGTCCGCACAGTAAAATGTGGAACATAGTCAAGACCTAAGAAGGGTGGAACTATAGGTTTTGATCCAGTTGCTAAGATTAAATAGTCATAATCGAGATTATACTCTTCATTTTTTTTTAAATCTCTGACTTTAATCTGTTTTTTCGCTTTATCTATCGATATTACCTCGTTGTTTACCCTTACGTCGATGTTGAACCTTTCAAGAAATCTTTCAGGGGTTACAAGTTCCAAGGATTCACGATCCTTTATTATATTTCCAATATAGTAGGGTAACCCACAGTTTGCAAATGATACGTATGGACCTTTGTCTAACATGATAATTTCAAAATCTTCTTTCAATCTTCTTAAACGAGCCGCGGCAGAAGCTCCACCTGCAACGCCCCCAACAATTACAACTCTCATCATAATTAACCTAAAACCTTATTTAAAATATATATTTACCTTATCCTATTCTTATTAAGCCTATAATTTAAATCTAGTTACTATAAGTTAGAAAACTTAGTATATAATATAATATTAAGAAAAATGATATCGCCATGGATGAAAACAAAATTATAGAAGAAATAGAAAAATGTATAGACTGTAAGAATTGTTTAGAAGTATGTGATACTTATATTGTTACAAATGATCTTTTAAAATCTCCGAATGGAAGATTAAAGATTGCTCAAAAAGTGTTTAATAACAATGAGATCTCTCAAGAAGAACTTACTAGCCTTTATACTTGTACTTTATGCGCATTATGTGATTCGATTTGCCCCCAAATGATACAAATATCAGAGGTTATCCATTCATCAAAAGTTAAGTTAGTAAAGGAAAATAAAGCGCCGTTAGATATTCATAATAAAATAATTAATGGAATTATTGAGAAAGATAATTCTGTTAATGGAAATCCAGAAGAAAGATTGAATTGGTTAGCAGAAAATTATAAAGAAACTGAAATGTTTGAAAAGAAGGATTCGGATACACTCTTATTTTTTGGATGTATGTCTTCATTTCGGGTTAAAGAAAGTGCGAGTGCACCATATGAGATTTTAAAGCTTGCGGGTTATGATTTTAAGATTTTAGAAAATGAACTTTGTTGCGGTGAATATGTATATTCTGCCGGAAACATCGATATTGCGAAAAAAATCTTTAAAGAAAACATTGAATTATTTGAGAAGATAGGTGTGAAGAATTTAGTTGTGACATGTGGGGGTTGTTTATATGCTTTCGATAAGGGTTATCGGAAATACTTTAAGGATTATGATTTAACTGTGAAACATATAGTTGACGTAATTTATGATTTGGAAAGAGAAGGTAAAATTAACTTAAAACCCTTGAATAGGACAATTACTTATCATGATCCATGCCGACTTGGGAGAAAATACAAAAGTGGTCCTCTTTTCTCTGAGCCTAGAGAACTTCTAAATAAGTGTGGTTTGGAGATAAAAGAGATATCATCTAACCCTAAAGAAGCACCATGTTGTGGGTCGGGTTCCGGAATACGAGGTGTTGATAGTAGTATTTGTATTAGTATTGGTAAAAAATTATTTAATAAAATGGAAACAAAAGAAATAATCTCGTCTTGTCCTCTATGTGTTTTCAATTTTAGATATGTGAATTATAAGAATCAAACAGACAAAGATAGTAAATATATAACTGACTACATTTTAGAATCTATGAAAAAATAGAGAGAAAAAGTATTAATTAAATCTTTTGAAAACCTAATTCCTTAATTTTATTCAAGAATTATTACTACATCGACAAAGAGCTCATAATTTTCATCTTCATCAAAATCATGCAGTTTAACTTTTTCAACATCATCTGTCCCTATAACTTCTAAAAGTTCAGATTGATGTATCATCTTTACATCAGACATTTTTATTTTTTTCCGTAAGTTTTCAGAACCGGGTATAGATTTCGCAGACGTTACCGCAATGACTCTACCTGTATGATTCGTCAATTCTAAAGCATATTCTAAAGATTCATCCCCTGTATCAATCACTAACACTCTTTTATTACTAAACTCGGATAAATCTTTAACTTTCTTCTTATAAACCCCTTTACCAAGAAATTCATCAATACCTAGAATTATCTTGAGTTCTGATGCTTCGCAGGTTCTATGTTCTACCTCTACATATGTTTCTGTCTTACCTCTATAATTATCAATTGCTGCTTTTAGAGCATCAGCGGCTAAATTAGAACAATGCATCTTTATTGGGGGTAGCCCATCTAATTTTTCAGCAACTTCTTTCCGAGTAATTTCATAAGCATCGTCAACTTTCATTCCCTTAGCCATTGTCGTCACCATTGATGAGGTTGCGACAGCTGAACCGCATCCAAACGTTCTAAATTTTACATCGTCAATTATATCTTCATCATCTTCATCCTTTTTCACTTTAATGAAAATTTCCATAAGATCTCCGCATACTGGATTTCCTACTTTTCCGTAACCATCAGGTTTCTCAATAACACCCACATTTCTAGGATTCCGGAAATGATCTAATACCTTTTCAGTATATTGTGTTGATTTCAATTTATTCATTCACCTCGTTGTAATTTTTCACTAAATCTGGAGGAGTTAAGGGAGATAATAATCGTAACCTTTTAACAATTTTTGGTAATTTTTCAATTAATGCATCTATATGTTCTTCTTTTGTATATCGTCCAAGAGTAACAACAAGAGATCCATGTGCCTCCTCGTGTAATAAACCCATTGCTATTAAAGTATGGGAAGGTTCTAAAGTCTTTGATGAACATGCTGAACCTGTAGCTGCAGCTATTTTTTCGTCTTTCAAGCCTAGAATTAATGATTCACCCTCAATATAATCAAATCTAAAATGAGCATTATGAGGAAGTCTCTTTTCTGGATGACCATTTAAGTACGACTTTGGAATTGTTTCTAATATCCCTTTAATTAATTTATCCCTTAAAACTTCTAGTCTAGCCGCTTCTTCATTTATTTCTGTTTTCATTATCTCAGCAGCTTTTCCAAATCCAACTATACCTGGTATGTTCTCTGAACCAGATCTAAAACCTCTTTCTTGACCTCCACCAATTATGATTGGATTTACTCGTACACCTTTTTTCAAGTATAAAGCACCGACTCCTCTTGGTCCAAAAATATCGTTTGAAGATAATGTTAACATATCAACTGGAATTTGTTGAACATCGATTGGCATAACACTTTCACTAGCAACAGCATCAGTATGAAATAATATTTTATGCTTAACTGCGAGATCACTAATTTCTTTAATAGGTTGAATGGATCCAACTTCATTGCTTGCTATAGAAATTGAGGCTAGTATTGTTTTATCAGTAATTAACCGTTCAAGCTTGTCGAGTCTTATAATTCCGTATTGATCTACTGGAACTCTACTAACTTCAAAACCTTGCCGTTCCAAATACTTAGCAATATTTAAAATCGAAATGTGTTCTATCTCCGAAATTATTATATGATTCCCTTTCTTTTTATTTCTCATTGCAGCCCCGATTAAAGCAAGATTATTCGACTCAGTTGCTCCGGATGTGAAAATTATAGAGTCTGGATCTGGGGCGTTAATAAAATCGGCAACCTTATGTCGAAATTTGCTTAATGCATCAGTAGCTTCGTCCCCATCGCAATGCAGTGATGATGGGTTAGCATATTTTTGATTTAAATAAATTGTCATCTCTGAGATAACCCTAGAATCGACAGGTTTCGCTGCTTGATGGTCTAAATAAACACTCATCCTTTAATCCTCTCCTTTTTCATTTCATTTTCTTAAAATAAAATACTAAATCATCGCCATCCTTAAGGAATTCAACTAATTTAGTATCTGTCCTCTTAGCCCATCTCTTTAAATCTTCTTCAGCTGCGGGATCATCTGCAAGTACTTTAAAGCATTGTCCAATTTCAAGAGTCTCACTTAAATTCCTAACTTCAAATAAAGGTTCTGGGCAGTACAACCCCCGAGTGTCAAGCTGTTCATCATATTCAAGTTCATCATTTTTAATATCAGTCAAAATTTAATCCTCCATATAATTTTATACGACTCGTTTTATTTTATTGGTTCTTAGGACATAAACGAATACTAAGAAGTATAAATATTCTCATTATAATTTAATCAAATTCAATAATAAACATAAAATCGATATAAAACATTTAAAAAAAAGCCCTTATAATCTATAAATCAATAATCAAAACATTCTAAAAAAAGTAAGATTGTGATTAAAATAAAATTAGCCTTTTAGTAATTTTTTACTTTCCAGCTAATTCTTTGATATGCCTTACACCCTCTACTGCGTCATCAGCAAAATCATCCGCTCCAAGTTTTTTAGCAAGTTCCTCATTTAAAGGAGCACCTCCGACTATTAATTTAACACTATCTCGAAGACCAGCTGTTATTAAAGCTTCGTGAACGACTTTAATTTGTTCTACTGTCATTGTAAGTAATGAACTTAATGCTATAATAGATGCACCAATTTCTTTAACCTTTTCTACAATTGTGTTTTCATCCACATCCATACCTAAATCATGAAGTTCAAAACCAGAACTTAATAGAAGAGAGCCAAGAATATTTTTTCCAATATCATGATTATCTCCCTTAACAGTAGCTAGAATTATTTTTACTTTTTCTGAAGATGTATCTGCTGCGGCTAACACAGGCTGTAAAATAGTAAATGCTTCTTTCATGGTTTCACCAGCTAGCACAAGTTCAGTTAAATAGTATTCTTTTTCCTCATATCGATGTCCAACTTCATCCATTCCCTTCGTTAAAGCGTTTAATATATCAAAAGGATCTTTATCCTCACCTAATGCTTCTTTTACAGCGTCAGCAATATCGTCAACTTCTAATTCAATTACTAGTTCAGTTAATTTTTCAAAATCCATAAAGATCTACACTTTTAATTATTAATATTCCCTAATAAAATTATAATTTGTAATTAAATAAATCCTTTAAAGTTTATTTTATAAAAAAGATAGTAAGGGTCAATCTCTAATGAATGCGATAATTTAAGAACTAGAATGAGGGAGATGAGAAAAAATTAAAATCTTAAAAAGGAAGTTTAAGATTTCACAACAAAATTTATTTTGTTACCATTTTAATTAGGAAATTTCCTCACATTTAGTGGAATTCACACATGTATAGGGGATATTTTTTTATTTCTCAATCTTCCCTCAAGAGTATTTATGATACTTTAATATTTAAATTTATTTTAAAATCTAACATAAATTATTAAAATACAATATTAATTCTTTACATAGAATTTTAAAATATTCGTCATTTTCATCAAACATCTAAGAGTAACAAGATTAATATTAACAATTTCGTGAATAAACTTACTAGTAGAACAAAATAGCGATGAATTAAAAATGAAGGAAAATTCAGTTGAAGAATATCAAGAATTAGATAAAATTAATTTGGCAAAGGAACTTACTGAACAAGGTATATTAATTTTTTGCAAAAATCTTGTTAAAAATTATGAAATTGGAGATTTTATTGTAAAGGCAGTTGATAATATATCATTAGACGTAAATGATGGTGAATTTGTTGTTATTAAAGGTCCGAGTGGTGCTGGTAAGACCACATTATTAAATTTAATAGGTGGTTTGGATTCTCCTAATTCAGGAACAATCTATAACCAAGGAGTCAAAATTTCTGATATGGATCAAGAATCTTTAGCTTTATTTCGTTTAATAAATTCGGGATTTATATTTCAAAATTATAATCTAATCAGTACTCTTACAGCCGAAGAAAACATAATGTTCCCTATGAATCTTTCTGGTATGAAATTTGAAGAACAGAGAAGTCATGCTGTAAAACTGTTAAAAAAAATGAGATTAGGTGATAGAAGAGAACATTTGCCATTTCAGTTATCTGCTGGTGAACAACAAAGAGTTGCTATCGCTAGAGCGTTGGCAAATAATCCTCCAATCATTTTAGGTGATGAACCAACTGCTAATCTGGATAAAAAGACCAGTCTCTTTATTAGAGATCTTTTTAAAGAATTAAAATCTAGCGAAAAAACCATAATTATTGCTACTCATGATGATGTCTTAATAGCATTAGCAGATCGTATAATTTCATTTGATGAGGGGAAAATAGTAGAAGAAAAACAACAACCAAATTAAAAAACAAATTTTAAAGTCTGATATGTCATCTTTTGATTTTGCCCTAAAGGATTTTTATCGTAAAAAGAACCAAACAATCCCTTATTTAATAGTCATTACTTTAGTTGTAGCCATAACAGAATTCTTAATTTACTTTACATCTTCTTTGGGTTTAAATGTATTTATTCAGTCCGATTTTTCAAATAAATTTTTCTTCTCAGGGAGTATTAGTATTGTTTATAAACAGTTCATTACAATAATCCAGATTTTATTAATGATATTGGCTGTTTTTATAGTAGTAGCGATTTCTACTACTCATATTATTAATAAAAGAAAGGATATTGGAATAATGAAAGCTTTAGGTACATTACCCCGTAAGCTTTATAGTTTTTATCTTCTCGAGGTTTATATCATTTTTTTCATTGGGTTCTTCTTTGGTATAATGTGTGGACTTCTTTCCTTTGGAATATTTAGTTTAATAATGAATTCTTTCTATTTTTCTATTGAGTTTCAAATAGATGTTATATTTACTTCAATACTATTTGTTTCTTGTATTTTGGGGATATTTTTTGTATCAGGGTATGCCTTAAGAAGAATAGGGAAAGAAAAAATAATAAAAACATTTTCTAAAGATATTCCTTATGATTATGATGCTTCAAAAAAAATTCAGTTTATCCCAAAATGGCTTTCTTCATTGGGGATTAATATCAAATTATCAATAATTAATACTTTAAGAAGAAAGGGTGAGTTTAAAAGATATATTATAGTATTTTCATTAATTTGTTTAATAATATTCACACTTGGATTAGGTACAATCGTTTTAAGAACATCATCGGAGGAGTGGATTCGTAAGGCGCAAGGTGAAAATATTGTAATAATCGGTCATGAAGATGTGATCCAAAATTATTCACTGATGTATGAGATGTTCTCAAATCCAAGAATTGTTATTAACCATACAGATATTAATTTTATAGACTCAAAATACTTGTTCAGTATCAACAATGTGAGCAACATTAAAGAAACTGTAGGCGATATCGAGAAAGTTGATGAGAGATTAATAAACTTCTGTGATATAGAAGAAATGAGCAAAACTGTTATTATTGATGGGGAATATGTAACTTATGGAAAACACAGGACAGAAAATATTCCTATTATTGGAGTAAATCTGAGTAAGATTATCCAAAATTTTGAGATTGAAGGAAATTATTCTACCCATGATTATGAGATGATTATAGGGGATGGTTTAGCTTATAATTATTTTGATAAAGCATTAATACAAAATCTTAAAATCAAAAATATAGGCATTGAATCTCATGAATTTGAGATAACTGGAGTAATTATTGATAGTTTTTATAATGGATATGCGGGTTATATAAGTTTAGAGTCTTTTCAGAATAAATTATTGTTCTCAAATCAGACAATTAATCTTGTTTTATTAAAATTGAAAAGTGGGTCGTATAATAACATCAAAACAGATTTAGAAATCTTTATTGAATCTAATTTGGGAACTGACTTTGCTCATATGAAACTGGATGGAGTATTTAAAAAGAATCTGAATTTCTTATTAAATTTATCATTATACCCAATGTTTTTAATGATTATTATGGCAATTCTTGGGATCTTATCCCTTTATAATTATCAAAAAAGTGGAATAATGGAAAAAGCAAGAGATTTCTTAATTATGAGAGCTTTGGGCTCTAGGAACAAAGCATTAAAAAGAATTCTTTTCTTGGAATCTATATTTATTATCATTCCTTCACTTTTAATAAGTTTAAGTATAGGTATGATTCTAAATTCAATTGTTATCTTTGGTCGCGTATATTTGCCCCCATTATACATTCCATTTGCTGTTTTTGGTATACTGTTAGTTACTTTTACTTTTTTTAATTTTCTAAGCTTATTCCCTATCATGAGAAAAATCAATAAGTTTTCGATTAAAGATTTTGAGATATATTAAGGATTTTTAACTTTTTGTGATATTGGAAAATTTTATAAAAAATAATGAGTTAAATTTTAAAATCTATAATTTTATTAATAAATTAGTTTCCAAGATATAGATGATTCTTAATTATGTCAGAAGACGAGTCAAAAGTTAAAATCACAGAATTAGAGTTAGAATTGGAGAAAAAAGAACTTGAACTTTTAAAAAAAGATATTGATTTACTACAGGAATATATAAAAACGGAATTTCCTACAATTAAGGATACAGATGCATTAGATCTCCTTAATAATAAATACCTTGATAAGATCGAACAACTTGAAGATGTAATAATGAAATTAGAAGAAATCGTTTTTTTAGATGAAGGAGCTATAACGAAGAGTAAAAAAATACAAGCCGCAGAATCAAAATTTGCATATGAACTTGATAAGAAAGAAAAATATATTCGGGATCTAAAGAATGCTATGGGCAAATTAAGAAAAGACTATACTCAACTCCAACAAGAATTTGAAAAATTTAAGAATACATATAAAGAAACATCTGTTATTAGAGTAGAAGATTTAAGGGAAAAACCTCCATTAAATGCATTAGTAGCAGATTTACAGGATAAAGTAAACAAACAGAAAGCAATCATAAAAAAATTAGAATATCAACTTAAAGTTGCGGAAGAATTTGAAGAAAAATTAAATGAAAAAGATAATACAATTGAAATCTACAAATCAGAAATCAATGAATTAAACCAGAAAATAAATGAATTGAGTTCTGCTTCCCAGAATAATAGTAGTGATTCAATAACGAAAAAATTAATTGAAGATCTTCAAAAACAATTAAACAAATCTAAGAGACAAATACTTGATTTAAAACAAAAACTTACGAAATATGAAAAAAAAAGCAAAAAAAAAGATAAAAAAGACGATCAAATTGAAAAATTGAAAAAGGAAATACAATCTTTGAAAAAAGGAACAATTACCACAGATTCAGATCAAGCTGACATGACATCATCAGAAATGATTCATACATTAAAAGATGAATTACAGAATAAATTGAATAAATCAAAATTGGAAGTAAAATCACTCCAAGAACAACTTAAGAAATACAAAACTGGAGCTTTATCAGAAACAGGTGAATCACAAAAAGAAATTGAAGGAAAATTAAAAATGCAAAGAGAGATGGCTATATTTTTACAGAAACAATTAGAGGTTAAAGATGGGGAAATCGAAACAATAAAAAACGAAGCAGTGCAAATTAAAAAAAGATATAGACAATTGGAAAACCAATTAAAAACAAGAGATCAAAAATTTAATGACTTACAAAAACAAATAGAAAGCCATACTCTGCGAGCGCCAGCTCAAACTCAAGAGAATCCTCATTTAGCCCTAAGATTGAGAGAACTTAAAGGTATTATTGATGACTTACAAAAACAGAATACAGAACAAAGAATGGAACTCGCGCAATTACGAAAAAAATAAGCACTATTACTAATCTTTACTGATTAGTTACCAGAAAATTGACTATTTTTCTTGTTATTTTTGAATAAGAGAAGGTTATTTTAAATATTTTAATAGGTTAATCTAATTATGGAACTCACATTGCATATTTTAGGAAGTTCCGCAGCTACTCCTACTAGAGAACGCAATTTATCTTCAATTGCAATTAGATATAGAAATAAAATTCTCTTATTTGATTGTGGTGAAGACTTCCAACGCCGATTTGCTGAAGCGGGATTAAAATTTAATAAACCTTTAATGATTTTTATATCCCATTTTCATGGAGATCATATCATTGGATTGCCTGGATTTTTATTTCGACTAAGCTTAAATGATAGAACCGCCCCGATTGTGATGTTTGGGCCGAGGAATCTTTTTCTTTATCTACTTCTTCATAGAAAAATCCTTGGCCTAAAGGCTAATTATCCAATTAAGATATATGAAATAGATCATTTAACTAAGGAATTGATTGAATTTGAAGGATTAGATTCTGAAGAGCCTAAGAATAAAATCAAGATTCAAGATAATATAATTTATGACTCCAAATATTATACAATAAAATATGCCTTGGTTGAACATTCTGTAATAACTTATGCCTATGCATTCATTGAAAAACCTCGTTTTGGAAAATTTGAACCTGAAAAGGCAAAAGCATTAGGGATTCCCGAAAGTCATCTCTGGAAGAAATTACAGGAAGGAGAAATTATTGAGTATCAAGGAAAAAAGATTGATCCTATAAAAGAAGGGATAATTGGGCCAAAAAAACCAGGAAGAAAAATCACCTATTCTGGAGACTTAATACCAGGCAAATCTATAATTGAGCTAGGAAAAGACTCTGATATTTTAGTTCATGAAGCAACTTTTGCCAAAAAGTTAGCAGAAACTGCCCAAGAAAAGAAGCATTCAACTTCTATTGATGCTGCACTTGATGCTAAACAAATGAATGCAAAACAATTAATCCTTACACATATATCATCTAGGTATCAAGATGATGCATCAAAACTTCTGGAAGAAGCAAAAGAAATATTTCCTAATACTATTTTAGCTGAAGATCTACTAAAAATTGAGCTAAAATAGTTAACTGATGGTATCTAAGTACACTTAAAATGAAGAATAGAAAAAATTTTTTTTATGTTAAGATCCTCCAGCTAATGTCCCACCAAGATCATCTCTTTTTCGTAACAAGGAAATAGCAATTTTGTTAAGTGATTTACCGTAAAATACAAGAAAAAGATATTCTATAGACGATTTTAAGTATAAATACTAATGTAACTTATATTTCTTTAATTAATTAATAATTAATTTGAAAATAAATGGAAAAATCAAAATATGCGAATATAGCTCTTATTTTGGCTCTTTTAAGCTTAGTAAGCCCTATATTATCAATTTTAACTAGCTTAGAAATACTACCAAAAATAGTTATTCTGGGTACATTCGCAGTAAGCGGTTTTGGGTTATTAGGGTTAATATTAGGAATTCTTGGATATAAAGATACAGAACATAAATGGAAATCAATTACTGCTATAGTTATTTATATAGTAGGTACAATTATTTACTTCATTTTTGGATACGCCGTAATGGTTGATGCTGTACGGGACATAATGTCGGGGTTAATGCCTGATCCGTATTAAGAATTCCTTTTAAACATTTTTATTTACTAAAATCTTGCATTTCTACGCATTTTTACAAGCACCAAGAAGATGCGTCGAAAGTTCTTGAAGAAGCAAAAGAAGTATTTCCTAATACTATTTTAGCTGAAGATCTACTAAAAATTGAGTTAAAAGAGAAAGCAACATAGAAATATGATGTTAAACAAAAAAAATTAAAAATAAAAAATTATATTGAAGGTTATCCTCCTGCTATTTCCCCGCTTACCTTTAATTAAGAGTTAAGCTGTGAGGAAGGATAATAACCTCTGATTTTTCATTTATGCGAGTTTCTGGGTCCGCTTTCTTTCCATCAACCAGTATCCCGAAAAATTTTCCTTCCAGGTTTAAGTCCTTTAGTAGATCTGCAACAG
>Ga0114930_10000938_pt1 | contig 29418 bp, 26 predicted proteins | sample AnhtaG_FD_87300 | JGI IMG/M metagenome (GOLD analysis project Ga0114930, IMG submission 87300) | Deep subsurface microbial communities from Anholt, Denmark to uncover new lineages of life (NeLLi) - Anholt_01485 metaG | ecosystem: Environmental > Aquatic > Marine > Oceanic > Sediment | place... | reverse complement strand
TATTTCCCGGAATGAAATCTCTCCTGCCTTTGGCGGGAGAGGAAAAAGACCAGCTAAGCTTGTAGAAGTCCTTTAGCTCTTATCTTCGGACGTGGGTTCGATTCCCACCGCCTCCATTTTTTATTTGATGGGCAATAAAAATAACCTAAGATATCACTGGAGTGTAAACCTTGAGGTTTACAAATAATACAATAAAGCTAAAGCTTTATACTCCAGTCTTTATTCAAAAAAAGAGAATCGCGTAGGTAAGGAGCTCTCCTACTATCTTCTTATCGCCTCAATTATTAATATCTCATTTCCTTTTTGGAAAGGAGTGAAATCGTAATTGCTGTACTCATTTTCAACTTCAAATCCAGTCTCTTTTAGAATATTATGAATCCCATCCCTGTCGATTATACCTACAAATGACCTTTCCTCTATCCTCTCAATTAGTTTACCAGATTCGTATGTCTCAAAGATAAGTATCGTCTCTCCTTTTCCATCTAGTAGAAGTTTGCTTCTAACAAAACGTCTATATTTTTTATTGTCTATTCTTACCTCTTCTGCCGGAGATAAGGAAGAATCTTTCATCAAGCCTAAAAAGACATCAAAAACAAGTTTACCATTAGAATTTAAATGTTTTCCAATATTGAGTAGGGAGGATAACCTTTCCTTATTATCTAAAAAGTGGTCAAAACTACCGGAAAGGAAAGCCGCAGGAAAAGTTCTATTCAAATTAAAGGAAGAAGCATCACCTTCTATCAGGATGATATTCTTTGAAAGCTCCAGGCGCTGAGATAATTTCTTCTCGAATTCTCTCCTCATAGCAGGCGAGGGTTCAACACAGAAAACCTTAATCCCTCTTTCAGCCAGCGGGATTGCGATACGTCCTGTTCCGGAGCCGATATCGAGAATATCTTTGGCCTTTGAGACATAATGATAAAAAAATTCTATGTTCCCTTTTTTGTCGAATAAATCATACAGATGGGCGCTTTTTTCATATCCCATATTATCCTTTATTCCTTCTTATATCTTTATTATAAACAAATAGCACAAATTGGCTACAGATAAAAAATCCAGATTTTCGGATACATAGTCAGAAGAGCGTGAATATATTAAAAAACAGAATAGAAGTCTATTTAAGAGTTTTCAGAAACGGATGTGAGTTCTCATTGATGCCTATCTCTTTGGCATTTCTTATCTCGTGAGCCAGGACAACCGATGGTCGGGCATCTTCCAGACCAAAACCTCTGCCTGATAGAGTCTCTCTATAGATGATGGTATGCAGGTCAGCAAACCCTGTGGAGAACTCGATTTCTTCGCCATCAAGTGTGATCGAACGAAAGGTGTTCTGATTTTTCTTTTTTATCTCATCTGGCAAATCGCCTTTGTCAACTGAGAGAAACCATTTAACCCCGGCGTTCTGAAGTTCAATATACCCGCCGGTTCTGGTCAAAGTAGAGAGATGAACCTCGCAGCCTTCTACCTTTCCGAATAGCCAGATCAAAAGGTCAAATAAATGGATACCTATGTTAGTGGCTAAACCTCCGGAGCGTTCAAGCTGCCCTTTCCAGGAAATCTGATACCAGGGACCACGTGAGGAAATATATGTAAGCTGGATATCTTTTTTAGAAGTTTGCCTCTCTTTCTGCAATTTCTCTCGGAGTGCGATCAGAGAAGGATGCACCCGCAACTGAAGAACTGTATAGATTCTTTTACCGCTTTCCTGTTCCAGTTCCTGCAGAGCATCTATATTCCAGGGGTTAATCACCACCGGCTTTTCGCAAATAACATCCGCACCTACTCGTAAAGAAAATCTGGCGTGAGCATCATGTAAATAGTTGGGAGAGCATATGCTAACATAATGCACTCGCTTATCTTCTCCCTGGCGGCGGAGCTTTTCTATATGTCGGTCAAATCTTTCAAACTCAGTGAAAAAACGTACATTATCAAAATAGCTATCCAGCACCCCCACCGAATCATGAGGATCAACCGCCGCTACCAGTTGGTTCCCAGTCTCCTTTATTGCCTTCAAATGCCGCGGTGCCACATACCCTGCCACACCAGTTATGGTAAAATTTTTTGACATTTTTGTTTCCTCAGTTTTTTATCAATTGACCAACCTTAAAAGTTACACTTTGACAATAGATATAATAAAAGGTTAGATTATCAGATTGTCAAATGGAAAAAGAAAAAGTAGGTCGGGCTGTCGGAGACTGCCCGACAAAATCTAAAAATCCTTTATTGTCGGGTAGCTATCGCAACCCGACCTACATTTGTTTGACCCTGCTGTTCGTCATTGCGAGGAGTCTCGCCAAAGGCGGACGACGAAGCAATCTACTGAAAGTGAACGGATTGCTTCGTTCCGATAAATCGGAACTCGCAATGACCCCACAAGATAGGCTGAGTCTTCAATTTCTAAAACTTAACTTTACCTTGACATTCACTTTTTAAAATAATAACATCCCTTTAAACTAACAAAAAAATTCCTTGAAGGAAGAAAGATTGAATTATAAAAAATATTTAATAAGTATGTGAACCCTTAAAAGAGGACTAAATATATGAGATACCTTTATCAATTTTTCATAACCTCCATCTTTCTTATAGTATTAATTCCTACTACTTTTGCCCAGACTAATAAAACCTGGTATGTGAATGACCTTAAGGATAAAATAATCGGTAACGGAACAAAGGAGAATCCCCTACGGGATCTGCAGTATGCATTTGATCAGGCAAAAGATGGAGATACCATATTTATTTTTCCGGGAATTTATGAGGCTCAACCAGAAGAATATATAGAAGAATTATGCGGCAACTGTGAGGAGCATAAGACAAAAGTAAATGCTACTCGAGGATTTTCAATTCAGGGCAAAGGTCTAAGCATAATCGGCAGTGGAAAAGATGTAACCATTTTGGTCACCAATGCAGGATATGGGGTTTTATTTGAACACAGCCGGAATTCACTTATCACCAAACTTAAAATAACTGGAGGGAAAAGAGACCCGGATGGAAATGCCACCGATGCCGGGATTGTGACCAGATACAGCTCTGTTACAGTCAAAGATTTGGAGATCTCAGATAATACCCACCAAATAGATGGAGTTGTGGTTGGAATTGGAGGTATTTTCGGCAGAGAAAATTCAGAAATATTTATTTTGAATAACCGGATTCAGAACAATGGCTGGGATGGGGTGGCATTATATCGAGGGGCAAGCGCCTATATTGCGGACAATATCATCTGCGACGGCAGAGGTGCCGGCATAGGGATAACCTGGGATGCAGTGGCAAAAGTTTACCGCAATCAGATCTCCGGTTACTGGAAGGGAATCGGAACCTTCGGGAATTCAAGAGCTGTAGTAAGAAATAATTCAGTCTTTGAGAACTTGGGCTGGGGGATAATCGCCACCGGGACATCCTATCTGGATGCTTCGAACAACGTGATTACCCGCAATGGAAACTGCGGCTTTGCCATCTGGAGTGCAGAATGTAGAGGGGTCTGCACAAACAACATAATCACTGAAAATGGCTGGAGAAAAGAATGGGTCTGTCCCTGTGTGGGAGTCTGGACAACAGATATAAATCCGAATCTCTCCATAACCTATAATGATGTCTGGAATAATAACGCTGGAAACTATAAAGATATGCCGGACTTAACTGAACAAAACGGAAACTTATCAGTGGACCCCTTTTTTGAAAGCCAGATAGATTTTCATTTAAAACCCAACTCCCCTTTGATCGACAAAGGCAATCCCCTTTTAACCGACCCGGATGGCAGCATAAGTGACCCTGGAATTTACGGAGGACCCAGCGCCCGGAGATAATCTTTATATGAAATTCTCAGGCTAAAGTCAAAAATTTGGATCTTTCGAACTTTCACTGATTCTATTAGTCATTCTGAGCCCGTAGGGCGAAGAATCTAATTATTCTTCAGCCGCTAACTCTCCCTCAGAATAACAGCTTTTCAGCCAGACTAAAGAGAGTAGATACCCTCCGATATGAGGATCGCCTCAGGCGATTTAACGGACCGGGCGAACTTATCTACAAACCAAGCTTTGATGCCTTGAAACAAGTACAGTTTCATCCCGGTCCTTATTAATAAAAATTTTTCTAAAATACAAAGGGCGGGGTTACCCCCGCGCCTACCTTTTTCAGGTGATACCTTTAATTCATTATTCTATATTCGACATTTATTTGGGGTTTTATCTGTCATCTTTAATTTGTCATCACCTTTCAGGGAAGGCTTGACAATCATATTTTTGAGCTTAATATTATCTTTTGAGGAAAACTTATGAGAAGCTTTTTTAAAGGAATCTGGTCTTCGATTAAAACTTTCTCTAAGAAAGTTGCTTATGTTCAGTCTGTAATTATCTTGACCCTTTTTTATTTTATCATCATCGGACTTTTCTCTATAGTCATTCGCCTTTTAGGCAGAGACCTTTTGAATAAGAAATGGAAAGACAAAAAAACTTCTTATCCTATGGATCTCCAATTGGATCCATTCTGGACAAATTCGGACTGGATAAAAAAAGAGAAAGTAGAACTTAATTTAGAGAATGCTCGCAGGCAGTTTTAGATGTATATCTTAGGTATCTCAGCCTTTTATCATGATTCAGCTGCCGCATTACTTAAAGATGGGGAAATCGTGGCTGCAGCTCAGGAGGAAAGATTTACCCGAATCAAACATGATTTCAATTTCCCCCTAAATGCGATCAACTATTGCCTTTCAACTGAGAATATACCAGCCAGCAAGCTTGATTATATAGGTTTCTATGAGAAGCCCTTTATCAAATTCGAGAGGATCTTATACTCCCACTTAGCCACTTTTCCAAAATCTTTTGTCTCCTTTTTACTTGCAACCCCTATGTGGCTGAAAGAGAAGCTCTGGATACCTACCTTAATCCGGAAAAAGCTGAACTATGAGGGAGAGGTTTTTTTGATCGAACACCATCTCTCCCATGCTGCATCTAGTTTCTTAGTCTCCCCTTTTAAAGAGTCAGCCATACTTACCATAGATGGAGTGGGTGAATGGTCAACTGGAGCCTATGGGATAGGTAAAGATAATCAGATTGAGCTTTTATATGAGATGAGATTTCCACATTCACCTGGCCTTTTATACAGTGCCTTCACATATTATTTAGGTTTCAAGGTTAACAGCGCAGAATACAAGGTAATGGGTTTAGCCCCTTATGGTGAACCGCTGTATTACGACCTTATACTGAAAGAATTAGTTGATTTAAAAGAGGATGGCAGTTTCAAATTGAATATGCGATACTTCTCATATGATTACGGTTTAAAGATGACCAATAATCGATTCGATAAGCTATTTGGCTCCCCTCCCCGAACCCCTGAGACCGAGATAAAAAAACTGCATAAAGATATCGCCTCAAGCCTGCAGAAGGTAACTGAAGAGATAGTTTTGAGGATGGCAAATAATCTATATAAAGAAACCAGTTTTAAAAACCTCTGCTTAGCTGGTGGCGTAGCTTTAAACTGCTTAGCCAATTCAAGGATTTTGAAGGAAACCCCCTTTGAGGAGCTGTTTATTCAGCCCGGTTCAAGCGATGCCGGTGGGGCTGTGGGTGTGGCAGCTTATATCTATTATACTCTTTTAAATAACCAGAGAGGTTTTGTGTGGAAAGATACCTATTTAGGTCCGGGATATTCCCAAGATCAGATAAAAGATTTTTTAGTTCGGAAAGGGATACCTTATACAGAATATAACAGGGAGAAACTGCTAAAACTTGCTGCCAAACTCCTTTCAGAACAGGATATCCTTGGCTGGTTTCAGGGCCGGATGGAATTTGGTCCACGAGCCTTAGGCAATCGGAGTATCTTGGCTGACCCTCGCCAGGCTATAAACAAGGACAGAGTAAATCAAAAGGTAAAATACAGAGAGGGTTTCAGGCCCTTTGCCCCCAGCGTTATCTGGGAGAAGGCAAAAGATTTTTTTGAGATAGACAGGCCCTCACCCTTTATGCTTTTAACTTTTAAAGTGAAAAGTAAAGAGATCCCGGCAGTGACTCATGTGGATAATTCCGCCAGATTGCAGACTGTAAAAAAAGAGGAGAACCAGCTTTTCTATGACCTGCTTTTAGAATTTTATAACCTGACCGGCTGTGCGGTCCTCTTGAACACCTCCTTTAATTTAAGAGGAGAACCGATCGTCTGCACCCCGGAGGAGGCTTATCTTTCTTTTATGCGCTCCGGGATGGACTACCTTATTATGGGTAATTTCGTATTAGATAAAAAGGAGATGACCCCTTTGAAGGAGGAGTTCTCCTATGAGAAATTATTTGCCCAGGATTAAAGATTAAATGGATGGATGCTATCTGCCTAGTCCACACAACGAAGCATCTAAAACCAGAATAACAAGGAAGGAGATGATACGAGTTTTTTCACCCGTTTTTCTATCTTTGTAGAGTTCTGGCAGTTTATCCGGTTCAGAAAAAAATACTGGATGGGACCGATAATCTTCCTTTTGCTCATCCTCTCATTGCTCATAATCTTTGCAGAAAGCTCAGTCATAGCCCCATTCATCTATTCGCTTTTCTAAATTCTAATGTATAAGCTAAAATTTCACAAAGTCCTATTCTTTTCTTTTTTGAGCATCCTCCTCTTTTTATTTCTAGGCGAGCTTTTTTTCAGGGTAATAAATTTCCAGAAAATATCTCCGGACAGAGCCTTTATTCTAAATCCAGAGCTTAGCTATCCCAGATATTACAAAAAAGATGCTGAGCTTTTCTGGAGGATCAGGCCCGATCAGACTATCAAAGGGAAATTCTTTGTGGAAGGGGTTTATAAGATAAATTCAAGAGGTTACAGAGAGTACGAATTTTCTGAAAATAAAAATCCGGATATGAAAAGGATCATCATAATGGGTAACTCCTGTACCTTTGGCTGGAAGGTAAATTTAGAACAGACCTATGCTAAAACTTTAGAAAAACTTTTGAACCAGAACTTACCTCAGCCTGAATTTGAGGTGATCAATGCCGGGATGACTGGATACAGCACCTATCAGGGTTTGAGACTTTTAAAAAAGGAAATTTTAAGTTATCACCCGGATATCATCATTTTCTCCTATGGCTGGAACGATATGTGCCCTTCCCAAAGGGAGGATAAAGAGCAGGAATTCCCCCCCCAGTGGATCTTAGATTTAGACAATTACCTTTCCTTTTCGAAGTTCTATTCTTTTTTGAAATTTGAGATTATGACCTTGTTAAAACCCAAGAAACAGGCCCCGGAGGAAAAGAAACTCGTATATCGGGTCTCTATAAAAGATTACCTGAATAATCTAAAAGAGATGGCAAGAGTGGCGCAGGATTCAGGTATCAAGGTTATATTTTTAAGCACACCTGTCGCCTCTGCCAGGATCTTTTTAGGTCCGGGAAAAACCTCCAAACCCCATATCGCTAACAAGTATTATAATAATGCTTTAAGGGAATTTTCCCAAAAGATAAAAGTTCCCTTGATTGATGTGGCTTTGCTTTTTGAGGAGCGAGGTAACCTGTACGATAATGGAAGAGAGGAGTACATCCACTATAATGCAAAAGGACACCAGGTCATAGCTGAGGCTATTTATCGATATTTTCAAGAAGAAGGGATGGCTAAATAAGCCTGGAGGTCATTTTAGAGGGCAAAGAAGCTCATTTCTCTGTTTGTAGATGCTTCGTCCTGTGGACTCAGCATGACACTACCCACCCACCCTGTCATTCTGAGTCCATCTGGACGAAGAATCTCATCTCTCATGGTTTTAGATGTTTCGTCCTGTGGACTCAGCATGACATTTTTTTTATAACTTTTTAAACCTCCTCTTCAACTCCTTATCAAATCCATATCTTTTCGCATCCCTCTGGATAATCTTAAGAAGCTCTTTCTTTTTCTCTGAAGAAAGTTCGTTAAAGCTTTTCAGGGAAGCTATCTTTTCAACCAAATCCATAGCTTTCCATACTGCTGTCTTTTTACCTTTCTTAACCCATTCACCTAAGTTTAACCTGTCTATCACCTGGCTGGGAAAGAAGAACTCTTCCTTAAACCATTTAAGGGTATGAGGAGAAGTTAAAAACCCTTTTTCCAAAAACTCCTCCTTAAATAGTTCTAAAGAAGAGGTTTTCTCTCGAAAAGTAATTCCCTGAACCAACCGATATGCCATTCCGCAGATCTCATTATCTAAAACTAACTTCTCCATACTCTGGCAACTTTCAAAATCGAGCATCCCTGGTCCGGAGATTATATTTACCCCGGATAAAGCGGCTAAAATTGCCCCGATCCCTGATTCTAAGCCCGATTGATAATCTAAGGTCTTAGAATCGCTTAAGCCCATATAGGCATGAGTGGGAAGTCCAAAATATTTCCCGATCTGATTAAAAGCAGAATCTATCATCATACTCTCGATTGCACCCATAGGAGTTGTCCCGCTCCTCATATCAAAACAGGCTGGGGAACCTCCGTAGATAATCGGCGAACTCATCTGAGCAAGCTGATGGATAACGATCCCACTTAAGTTCTCCGCAGTATGCTGAACTAAAGTTGCACTTAAGGTTACTGGCGCAGTTGCTCCACTTAAAGGCATAGAAACCAGCTCAGCCGGGATTCCACTTTTTGCACAATCGATTAAGTTCTGACAGGTGAGCTCACTCCATTTCAAAGGCGGGGAAGGACAGCAGTCAAAGATGGCTAAGGGCTTTTTTCTTAAGTTATCCTCGCCTCCTCTAATACAAACCAGCATATCCTTCATAACCTTAAAACCGTCTTTCTCAAATGTCCCGGTGATAACTGGCTTGGAGGAATATAAAAGTGAAATGAAAAGTCGATACCGATCCGCTATCTTTGGGGGCACATCCGCAGGGATTAAAGCGGTGCTCTGAGCCTTGAGGTATTTTAGCCCATCTGCAAGCTGGGCAAATCTGACCAGATCAGAAGTAAGCGCTGCTCTGATTTTATCTTTTTTTAAATCATATATCCATAAGGCGGCAGAGCCGGGATTAAAATGGATATTATCCCCTTTAAGGTCCAGAGCCAATCTACCTTCCCGATCATAGACCTTTATTCCCTTTGGAGCAGTTTTCAGACACTTTTCCACTAACTCCTTTTTTATATAGACTCTTTTCTTCTTCTTATCTATCCTCACACCAGCATTATCCAAGAGCGAAAGCCCTTCTTTATTCTCCACAAAGACCCCGACTTTTGAAAGCAGGTTAAAAGCTTCATCTATGATCTGTTCGATCCTTTTTTTATTTAAAAGCTCTAATTTAGGACGTCTTCTCAAGTTCCCTCCTTCATTTTAGCGACCCTAAAGGGGTGGCACTACTTTATTCACTTTTTTAAACCGGCACTCTTTTAAGCCGCAGATTTTGCAGGGGGTTAAGCTTTGACCTTTAAAAGGATTTCTGCTTAAATTGATTGCAAAGGAGACCGATTTTCTTGGTATCATCATATAAGACTCATTCAAGAAAACTCCGATCTTTCCCGCTGGCAGAAGATTGAAGATGAGTTTCTGCCCTTCCAGTTTCCAGCCTCCATATCCGGGGCTGAATCTGGTGCTAAAATATAAACTCTTTCTCTTAACCTCAGCTGAGATAACCTGATTGAGATATTCAGCTGTAGATTCAGCTGCTACAGAGCCGATGGCATCCAAGATAACTGCTCTGGTAAGTTCACCCTTATAGCTTAGCTTCACAACCTTCTTTTCTAAGTCCTCACCGATGGTACAGATGCAGAAAGTCACTTTTTCGGCTGAGTTAAAAAAGCATTTACCTTTTAATTCTTTTGATCCTTTTATAGTATAAATCCCTTTTGATTTGATCAGTTCAAAAGAAAGCTCTATCATCTCCTTAATCAGTTTTTTTGAGGTATCCTTCATATTTTTAGCTCTTTTCGAATGGATCCATTTTGGAGAGGTATGACCCAAAAGTCTTAAGATTTCTTTCTGGTCGATCTTTACCTCAAAGTCTTTAACTGTCTCAGTCATTTTTACCTTAAACCCTTACGGATCATCTTTATAAATCCCGGGGTAGTGCCGCAACAACCTCCAGCAAAATTTACCCCTAAATCTATCATCTTCAATATATCCTTAGCAAAAGAAGCTGGCTTCTGCAAATAGACCGTTTCCCCTTTAACCAGTTTTGGCTTTCCTGCATTCGGCTGAGCGATTAGCGGAAGATTTGTGCTTTTCCTCATAACGGAGACCAATCCTACCATATCTTCACTCCCCAGGGTGCAGTTAGCTCCAACCACATCCGCACCTGCATCCTCAAGCTTTCTAAAAGAAGATGAAACCTCATCTCCCATCAGGGTAAAATAACCTTTAGGCTTTTTCTCAAAGGTCATACACACGAAAAGGGGAAGAGAAGATACCTCTCTTACACCTTCAACTGCGGCCAAGGCTTCTCTCAAATCATACATAGTCTCAATAGAGAAAAGGTCAACCCCTGCAGAAAGAAGTGTCTCCGCCTGCTCAGAAAAAGCTTTCTTCAACTCTTTGAATTTTGCTTTCCCTACTGGTTCCAAAAACTCACCACTGGGTCCGATATTCCCGGCAACATACTTTTTAGCCGGACAGGCCTTTTTTGCAATTCTGACTGCAGCTAGATTAATCTTTTCCATCTCTTTTTCATATCCTGATTTTTTCAACTTCAAATTATTTGCTCCGAAGGTATTGGTCTGGATAACATCTGCACCTGTCCAGACATATCTCTGGAGAATCTTAAAAACCACCTCCGGATGTGAGAGGTTCCAGAGCTCAGGCGGTTTATCAAAAGGCAGCCCGTAGGAGAAAAGCATAGTGCCCATGGCCCCATCAAATAAGACCACCCTTTCTTTGCACAATTCTAATATAGACTTTTTACCTTCTTTTCTTTTCATAGCCTCACTCTTTTTGAGCAATCCTGACCGCAGAAATAGCATTCTCTGCATAGAAATCTGCTCCGATCTCCCTTGCCCAGGAAGAGCTTGCCGGTGCTCCACCCACCATAACTTTGAGTTTTTTTCTGAGATGAGCTTTTTTCAACCCTTCTATCACTTTGACCTCATTCTGCATAGTGGTGGTAAGCAAAGAGGAGATACAGAGAAATTTCGGCTCATACTTTTTTACTATCTTAACGAAAACCTCGGCTTTAACATCCACACCTAAGTCGATCACCTCAAAGCCATTGGCTGAAAGCATAGTTGCAACTAACATCTTCCCGATATCATGTATATCCCCCTCGATGGTGCCGATTACCACCCTGGGCAGGCTTTTCTTTATGGACTTCCCTTTTAAAACCTGCTTCTGTAGGATGGAAATGCCTGATTTTACTGCCTCTGCACCTAAGACCAGCTCAGGTAGAAAACAGCTCCCCTCCTCCCAGAGCCTTCCTAATTTTTTAATGCCTTTAACCAACCCTTTTTCAATCACCAGATAAGGGTCATAGCCCAATTTGACAGCCTCTGTGGCTAACTTTTGTGCCTTCTCTTTATTTCCCTCTAAGACTGAACTATAAGTTTTTTCCAGAAAAACTTTTAACTCTTTTCCCATCCGCTTTAGCTCCTCTGCTTTTATCCGGTTTGTTCTCTTTAGAACCTTTTTATCCGAATTTGTCCAGAATGGATCCAATTGGAGATCCATAGAATAAGTAAGCATTAAAGCCTGATTTGTCAATCAGATTTAACCTCTAACTAATTTACTTTATGTCCTTATCCTGTCATTTCGAGGAGTCTCGTTATAGGCGGGACGAGAAGGTAATCCAATTAGTAGGGGCGACCCGCCAGGTCGCCCTTACCTCCTATGCAAACTTTTCTTCCTTATCCACCATAGAAAGATTCTTCTTGATTCCTTTAAAATTGCATTATATTAAACAGCAGAAAAGTTAAATAGAATGAATTGTAAAGATGCTTTCTGAGAAACAATTCGAAATCCTGGTTTGCCCTTTTGACCAGTCAGAGTTGACTTTTGAGCAGACTAACTTTGTCTGTCAAAGATGCAAAAGAGAATTCCGGCTTTCCGGTCGTATCCCCATAATGCTTGATCCCAGGCTTATTCAGGAGGAGTCTCGCAAAAAAGAGGAGATGGAAATCTTCGACAATTTGAGTTCTTACCAGGATTTTATGAACCGGGCTTATCTGAAAGCGCTAAAAGAAGACACCTTAAACTCCATCTTGAGTTTTGATTTGCAGGATAAGGATATATTGGAGATAGGTGCGGGGATAAGTCTTTTTGCAGAGAAACTATCAGAAAAAAATCGGGTTATCCTCACTGATATAAATGAGACCCTGCTGAATCAGAATCCAAAAAGTTGTGACTTAGTCGTAGCTGATGCTGAGAACCTCCCTTTTCCGGAGAAAAGTTTCGATTTCATCTATTTAATCGGGATTTTGCATCATCTCCCGGATCAGAGCAAAGGGCTCAAAGAGATAAGAAGGGTTTTAAAAGAGGATGGGAAAGTCTTTATCAGTGAGCCAACTAAATGGAGTGTCAATTTAATCTATTATCTGGGTAGAAAACTCCTCATCTTTTTATTAGGTAAAGATTTTGTCAAAAGGCTCGTAGGCTGCGGCACCCCGGATGAGGCTTTCCTGAATTCAAAGGAGCTCAAAAGGACTTTCTCCGCTGAATTTCAGATTAAGATTAGAAAGATCTCTCCAATCAGGCTTCTGCCCATAAGATTTTTTGATAATTTGAGCTTTATCCCCAAACTGAACCATCACTTAGAGAAGCTCCCACTTTTCCGAAACTTTGGAGCAATTGCCCAGATAACGTTATTACCTAAAAGATAAATTTTACCTGAACTAATATAGTTTGTCATTGCGAGGAGCGAAGCGACGAAGCAATCTACCCAAAAGAACAGATTGCTTCGCCTCAGGCTCGCAATGACAAGTAAGTTTCTCCACTTTGCCTTTAAGGTAGAACAATTAATCCATACTAAAGCTTCGTAGGTCTGTGGAAAAAACTTGACAACAGTCCTTTTTGAGCACTATATTTGTCGACAAGTAAGAACTTTTGTTTGTGGTATCAGGTCCTGGACCTGACAAAAAAAGATTGCGCCTTTAGCTCAGTTGGTAGAGCAACTGACTCTTAATCAGTGGGTCGTGGGTTCGAGCCCCTCAAGGCGCATTAAATTTTAATTCTTGGACAATAAGTGGTGTAATTGTTGATTTCTATTTCTAAAAAAGATATGCTCGGATCCGCCTGATAATACCTTCCCAAGCTCGGCTCATAATACCTGTGCCAGTTATAATAAAGACCGGTATTTCGGTCGTGATACTGTCCGGGGAACCTTATCTCATTAGTAGGTGTAACGGTCAGCTCACTGTAAAGCTTGCCAAAAGGAAGGTAATCCGCTGTCCACATTATCCCCCGGTTAGTACCGCTTAATGCCAGAGGTGTGCCCAGATGGTCTAAATGATAATAATACACTATATCCGAATCAGGAGGAATTGGAGGTGGTGGACCACCCATAGCCGTTGAACCACCCTGACTGCCTTTCTTGTAAATCTTGGCCACTAACTTGCCAATTGCCCAGTATTTTATGATCCTTGAGCGTTTGCTGAACGCTTTGTCCAAGTTGCTGGGGAACAAATATTTCGATTAAACGCATCGCCATTTAATCCTCCAGTCCTGTCAAGGCTATACAAGTATACATTCTATTACATCTCTTCATGGCCATCTTTTCCTCTTGAAATAACATTCCAAAGATTATAATCATTATAGAAATCAACTCAACTTAATCAATCTCCCCATCTGGCTCTAAATCCCCTGGCATCCACATGCACGAAGGGCCCGTGATTAGGTGTTCTCTTATACCGGCCCAATCCACCTAAAAATGGCACATACCAGGGTTTCCCGTACATATCATCAATGATATCATAGATGAGACCCGCATCTTTATAGTCGATCTTACCATCCCGATTCAGGTCATCCATCATATCGTCCACTGGGTTTTCATCGATGAATATATCCGCCGCACCTCCATACACGTGTCGACTATATTTCACATTTCCGATGGATTTATTGTAAAAAGGAGTGCGATAACCACTGAGGATGTTAAAAGTATTACAAAAAAAACCTTTCTGGTTTACCTTTTCCAAGATTAATTCCAATTTCAATAAAAGCCTTTCTCTGAGCACAATATATTTGGGGTAATTACCTTCCTGCTTACACAAAAACTGCTTTAATTTGAAATGAGGTGAAACAGGTGTTTCCTCATTTTCTTTGGTGACCTGGATGAAACCTTTAGGTGGTTTATAAAGTGGCAACTGTTTGTAAGGGATGGTAGGGTATTTACCTATTCGGTAACCATTAAGATATTCCCCTTTCAACTCTGAGTAGGGCACCATCACAAAGACATTAAGGGTTATGGAATCTCCGGAGAGAGGGTTGAATATCATAAGAGGGTAGACCCCTTTCTCTATCGGAGCTTTCCATGTCCATTTATTTGCCTCTATCTGGGTTGCACTGCTAAGTGAGTCTTGTAATAGATACTGTATTTTTTTACCTGAATCCCGCACTTCGAAGGTAATTACCTCTTCAGGAACTACGAACACCCCCATCACTCGGTAAGGTGAAGCTTCATCTTTGAACTTAACTGTAAACCCAGCTTTCTCCGTGGAAAATTTAGTAGCTGAGATACTAGACAAGTTACCAGAGAAAGAAACAATCAGAATAATCAGTAAAAAAATTTTTGGGACATCTATTCATCTTCTCTCCTATTCACTTTTAAGGGAAAGGGGTGGGTTTTCTGCCAGGGCTTCTGCCAGTAATTTGTCTCGGCCGTAGATATCCTTGCGAAAATGAACTGTCCCATCCTTATCTGCCCAGGCAGTCCAGTAAAGTAGGTGTATGGGGATAGCCTCCGGTAATCGAATGATCTGCTCCTCCCATTTGGAGATAGCCAAGAGTATTTTTGCTTTAGTCCATTTGGGATCCCCCTTCAGCACATACTCTGCAAGTTCTATTGGTTTTTCTATTCTAATACAGCCTGAACTGAAAGTACGCTCAGTTTTTGCAAAAAGCTCCCTAGAGGGTGTATCGTGAAGGTACACATCGAATCTGTTTGGGAACATAAATTTCACTCGTCCAAGCGCATTTTTAGGACCGGGCTCCTGACGTAATCTATAATTGAAATTTCTGGATGTAACCTTGGACCAGTCAACACTTGTAGGCTCAATTTCTACTGTTTCATCTCCCCAGCCTTGAAGGAGTTTAAAATTTTCATTGATCAGATGACCAGGGTTTTTCTTAACCAAAGGTAGGATATCCTTGACCGCGATCTTGGGTGGGACTTCCCAGTAAGGACAAAGCACCAAATAAGTTATTCTACCACTGAATACCGGGGTATGGCGATAATGTTTCCCCACAATCGCTTTCATATCCATCAAAAGTTTTGTGTTTTCAACCACCTCCAGTTCGAAGTTGGTGATATTTATCAGGATATAGCGTTTTCCTAAGTCCTGTTGAAGCCAGCGCCAGCGTTCCAGATTTAATCGAATCTGTTCTATACGGGCCTCTACCGGAACATTTAATGCGGCAAGTGTCTTAGGTCCAACTACTCCATCTGTCTCCAAACCGTGCCTCTTCTGGAATCTGAGAACAGCTTGCTCTAAGGGCTCATCAAATATATCTTCTTCTATTCCCTTTATAAAATCGAGGTCGCCTGTGGCTAAAAGTCGATTTTTTAGTGCCATAACCCGTTCGCCTCGGTCCCCTTTTTGTAACTTAGAACCATCAGGCACTATGGGCCATCCCCCTTTTTCTGCAATATCCCGATAACGGGCTAATGCCTCTCGAAGTTTGACATAGGAGTCATAAGGGGGTAAAAGAGATTTCAGTTCCTCTTCAATTCGATTTGAATTCAGAGCAGTTTGAAGGACTGAAGCTAAGTCCTTCTCCCGTCGGTTGGCACGCCATTCCGGGTCAATAGTCTCCGGGTTAACCTTACCAGCCAATAAATGGGAAGCATAAATCAGGAAAGCATCAGTCAGGAGTAAATCCAGGTTTATTAATCTGCGAGGGCTGAGCGGAAGTTTTTTTGCTCTATTTTGTCGAACCTCTTTCAAGATGGCCTCAATCTTAATCAGATGATAATTCTCTGGCTTTAAACCTTCCTTATCAGCTTCTTTGAGCACTTTAAGCAAAGAGGCTACTTGAGGGAGAGGGCCATCCTTATTGCTCCAGGCAGGCTGGTAAGCTCGTTTTTTATAGAAAAGTGGTGACATCACCGAAGCATGAATTAGCTCCTCTCCCACAGTGATTTTGGGAGAGGCATCTGCAGTTTCGATGCGATTTCGCAGAAGCTCCTGAGGTTGATTGGATAAAATTTGAGCTAAGGTATTCTGGAGTGAAGCAAAGATGCTGAGCAATATTACTCCAATTGAGAGCAACTTACGGATACTCATGGGAATTTACCTAGAAGACATCCTTTCAAAGCCATTTTTTCCTTCTGAAATAAAACACCATGAAACCCGCAACGCCTGCTATGACCAGCCAAAAAGCCCAGGGATAAACCCAGTGCCATTTGAGTTCAGGCATGAATTCGAAATTCATGCCATAGATCCCAGCGACAAAAGTCAGGGGTATGAATATGGTGGCGATGATGGTTAAGACCTTCATCACCTCATTCATTTTGTTGCTTACACTTGAAAGATAAATATCCAGCATTCCAGAAACCATATCCCGAAAAGTCTCTATGGTTTCGATCACCTGAATTGTATGGTCATATACATCCCGGATGTAAATACCTGTGGTTTTCTGAATAAGCAATGACTCACCCCTTTCCAGTTTACTGATTAACTCTCTTAATGGCCAGACGGATTTACGTAAGAAGATCATCTCTCTTTTTAAATTATGGATTGTTTGTAAGGTCTCCGGTGTTGGATTCGTTACCAATTCTTCTTCCATTGACTCTATCTTTTCTCCAAGCTTTTCCAGGATTATGAAATAGTTATCAACTACAGCATCTATTAATGCATAAGTAAGATAATCCGCCCCCACCTTCCGAATCCGACCTTTTGCATTTCTGATTCTTTCCCTGATGGGATTAAAAACATCACCTACTCTTTCCTGGAAAGAAATCACAAAATTAGAACCGAGGATTAAGCTGAGTTGTTCAGTTATAACCTCATTCTCTTTTTCATCATAATAAAGCATTTTCAAAACCACAAAAATGTAACCGTCAAAATCCTCCATTTTCGGACGTTGGCCGGTATTAACGATATCCTCCAGGACAAGCGGATGCACGTCATAACATTTCCCGATTTTCTCGATTATCTCAACTTCATGAAGTCCGTCTATATTTATCCAGGTAACTGTTGGTTTTTCTTTAAAGGGAAAACATTCCTCGATCTTTTCTACTTCTTTTTCCTCCAATTGAGATTCATCATAGTCAATGACTCTAATTCTTGTTTTTATTACCTTCTTATTGCCAATATGAACTAAAGTCCCTGGAGAGAGTCCAATCTTTTTTGAAAATTTTTTAAAGAATCTCGTCATTAAAGTTCACCTCCTTTTCAATAAGATAACAGTTATCAAACTAATATGCACTTCCACCTTGGATGACAAATCATTTGTTTCCTTTCACTACGGTAATTGAATTAGTGAAGAGAGTGGAATTCGGAATAAGAATCTTTTTGCCCTCAGCCTGAAGCGTGGTGTATCGAAGATCTATATCGACCACGGTTCCTTCAAAGCCGGTTACAATAATACGGTCATTGCGTTTAAAGGGTCGATAGATAAGGATGAGCGCACCTGAGAGCACATTAGAGAGGACATCCCTGAGCGCAAATCCAAGCGCAAATCCAGTGAGTCCCAAGCCTGCTACAAGAGCGGTGACGTTAACTCCCATCTTGCCCAGTGCCATCACAGCGCCCAAAACTATCAAAGCTCCTTTGATAGACTTTCCTATTAAGGTGATAGCTTCTTTTTTGCCAGGGACAAATTTCCCACCGATGCCACGAATTGCTTTTTTAATAATGATACTTAAAAACCAGAACGATAAGAAAATCAGCAGTCCCGCCACCGCTCGAGGAGTAAAAACAGCTAATGAATCCATCACCCTTTCCAGCTCTTTTAATATTCCTACCATTTTTCATTCCTCCATATTCGGATGTTTTCCTGTATTTATGAGGTCTTATAACCTTCAATATATAATCTTCCAAGGGTAATCTTTGGTTATCTTCAAATCTGTTATCTTCAGGTAAACTATATCGAGTATTATGATTTTTAAAACTTTCAATTTCCAAACCTCACATCCCCACAATAAACCTTCTCAACCAGGATATAATTCTCCCCTCATACTTGTTTTAACCACAAGTTCGTAGTGCGTCCTGCCGTTGGCGGGATTAGCCTCGCCTGAGCGACCCTAAAAGGATCGCACTACTTGTTTTTTCACGATTTCCTGTCAGGTCTGGGACCTGACAGAACAAGAAATTATAATTCACCTGCTGTTGCATTCCCATCGCTGTGATTAATTAGAAGCAGGTTTTTCTTTTTCCTCCATAAATATGTGCATAGGTGGTGCTTCACCTTGCTTATCTTTACCCAGGTAAAGTGTCAAGTGTGGAAAAGGAATTTCGATATCTTTCTCATCAAATTTCTTTTTAAGCCTTCGGTTGAATTCCCTGGCCACACCCCACTGTTTGATTGGCTTGGTTTTGTTACGTGCCTTTATAATAATGGCAGAATCGGCAAATTGGTCCAATCCAAGTATCTCCACAGGCTCAAGTATATCCTCGGAAAAGTTGGGGTCGTTTCGCATCTCCTGGTCAACCTCTTTAATGATCTCTATAACCTCATCCACATCCTCGCGGTAGGCTACTCCGATGTCGAATACATAGCGGGAGTAATCTTTGGTCATATTGGTAACCAGATCGATATTCCCATTCGGGATGTAATGAACATTTCCGGCTAAATCACGAAGAACGGTCATTTTTAGATTTACCTTCTCCACAAACCCGCCTTTACCGGCAATTTGGACCACATCTCCAACCCTGATTTGGTCTTCCAGCAGAATAAAAAATCCATTGATAATATCTTTCACTAAACTCTGCGCGCCAAAGCCTATAGCCAATCCCACGATTCCAGCAGCCGCGAGTATGGGTCCAATCTCAACTCCCAATTGCCCTAAAATGGTCATGATGGCTACAATAATGATCACTGCGGTCAGCAAATGATGAATCACCGAGCTTAAAGTAGAGGCTCGCTTTTTGGATTCATCATCCACTTTTTGCTTGCTGAAGATAACGGATAACCGCATGGTAAACACTCTAACACTTTTGATCGCAATAAAAGTGATAATTGCAATCAAAAGAATTCTCAATCCAGTGGAAACAAACCAATTCCCGATTTCTTTTAGAATAACTGCGAAATCCATATATACCTCCTTTTTTTATTTGACTGCTTTTTGGAGTGCATTGACCATGTCAATGCAGCATCCATATGGATGCACTCACTTCATAATTACAATTAAAAATCATCTTTCACCGTTATTTTATTCCAAGGATATTTTTCTTTTATATGGTTTAAATAATTAGACTCTTCTCTTAATCTAAGCCTATAGCTTCCCCATAAGTAATCACTTGCCTCTTTAACATAACCATGTTTTACCGGATTAAAATAAATATAATTCAATCTTGCAAAATAAGATTTCTCGTAGGTGATACAGCTATCCCAGTAGTTATAAAACATTCTTTTCTCCTCTTTCAATTCCGGGAAATTCTCTTTTAGCCAGAGAGCAGTAAATTTATGACCTTCATTAAACAATATGCTTAATGTATTAGCATTAGCGGGAGTATTAAGCATTAAATGATAATGATTGTCAAGAATAACCCAATTTTCTAACATCCAACGGTATTTTTCACAACCTTTATTTATCGAAAATAATAGCCTGGTTTTGCTACTTTCCGAGGCAAGGAAATGCTTCTTCAGATAGGTTGCGCCTGTAACAAAGTATTTGGCATTCGGTCTAAACAAGTGAGGGGGATTATGTGCATAGACTTTATAAATTTCTTTATCCACTTTTGTCTTTTGGGGGAGCTTTTTGCTTTATGGAGTGCATTAACCGTGTCAATAGTACCAGTATATTAGTATCCCCGCCTTGCCCTCAAGGCGGGAACATAGCCCACGTTGAGGGCAACGTGGGTTTACCAATTACTGAAAGGGATTCAGTAGCATCGTCACGGACAAAACACTCCAAAACTAAATCACCCCCATCTTTTTCCCCACCTTTTCAAACACCTCTAAGACTCTATCCATTTGAGCATCGGTATGGGTGGCGGTGTAGCTGGTTCGGATGCGGGCTGTGCCGGGCGGGACTGCAGGGCTGATGGCGGTATTGGCAAATATCCCTTCGTCGAAAAGCATCTTCCAGAATTGAAAAGTCTTTAAATCCTCACCGATAATCACCGGGATTATGGGTGTCTGGGTCTGGCCAATGTCAAACCCTAAGCTTTTGAAACCATCTTGCATCCTGCGGGTTATCTGCCACAGGCGTTTTCTCCTTTCCGGCTCAGAGATGATTATATCCAGAGCCTTGGAGACTGTGGCTACTGCAGCCGGTGGCGGACTGGCAGAGAAGATCAATGCCCGGGAAAAATGTTTGACATAATGGATCACCTCTTCTGAGGCGGCTATAAATCCACCGATGGAGGCAAAGGATTTGGAGAAAGTCCCCATGATGATATCCACTTTATCTTGTAGGTTGAAATGCTCAGCTGTGCCTTTGCCATTTTTTCCCAAGACCCCTATGGAATGGGCATCATCCACCATCACCCGTGAATTGTATTTTTTGGCTAAATCCACTATCTCCGGCAGGTTGGCGATATCCCCCTCCATACTGAAAACCCCATCTACCACAATCAGTTTTCCGGCAGTTTTAGGACAGGAGGAAAGGACCCTTTTTAAGTCTGCCATATGATTGTGTTTGAACTTCAAAACCTTCCCAAAGGAGAGCCTGCAACCATCCACAATGCTGGCATGATCAGATCTATCAGTTATGATGTAATCCCCCTTGTTAACTAAAGCTGAGATCGTCCCTAAGTTGGTCTGAAAGCCGGTGGAGAAAACCAGTGCAGATTCTTTTTGCATAAACTGAGCTAACTTTCTCTCTAACTCCTCGTGAATATCTAAGGTGCCATTTAAGAAGCGAGAGCCGGTGCAACCGGAGCCGTAAATTTTTATAGCATCGATTGCCGCTTGCTTGACTTCAGGATGGGAGGTTAAACCTAAGTAGTTATTGGAGCCGATCATTATCATCTCTTTTCCCCGCACAGTTACCTCGGTATCCTGACCTGAGGAGATGGGGATAAAGAATGGATAATAGCCAGCCTCTATTACCTCTTTAGCCTCGGTAAATTTTCTGCACTTATCAAATAGATCCAACTTTTGCCTCTTTTCTAAAAATTAGTTTTTCAATTTTGACTTGCAAAGATAGTTCCAATTTAATATCTTCAAAAATCAGGTTTTATTTAAGTTTTTTTTTTGTAAATGTCAAGGGAAAACTTTTGAGCGAGTAGAGACGCATAGCAATGCATCTCTACAATGTGTAAAATTCGAGGTCTAACCTTTTCAAAGAGGGTAAACTTGAGCCCCAAAGCCTTAGTTACCGGCGGAAACGGATTTGTGGGCAGCCATTTAGTAGAAGCTCTGTTATTCAAAGGATATGAGGTTTTTTGTCTGGTCAGGGAAAAAAGTGACCTGAGATTTCTTTGCGGATTGAACTTGGAATATAGATACGGAGATCTAACGGATATAGATTCATTAAAAAAAGCTTTAAAGGGGATAGATTTTGTTTTTCATGTGGCGGGTTTAACCAAAGCTAAAAATAAAGAGGAATATTTTAAGGCAAATGCTTTGGGGACTAAAAACTTGATCTCAGCTTGTTTTGAGGTTAACCCTTTTATTCAGAGATTTATCTATGTGAGCAGTCAAGCCGCAGCCGGTCCCTGCAAAAGTTTTTACCTAATGGATGAAAATGATAGATGCCAGCCGATCACAGATTATGGCAGAAGTAAATTAGAGGGTGAAAAAGAGGTCCTGTCTTTCAAGGATAAAATCCCGGTTACAATTATCCGCCCGCCAGCAGTTTACGGCCCAAGGGATAAGGATATTTTGTTTTTTTTCCGGATGGCAAATAAAGGGCTAATCCCGATTTTTGGATTTAAAGAAAGTTACCTTTCCCTGATTTATGTTAAAGATTTAACCCGGGGAATAACTCTGGCAGCAGAAAGCCAAAAAAGCTCCGGGCAAATCTATTTTATGGCAGATGAGAAAATCTACTCCTGGTCAGAGGCTTTAAGGACCATCCAGAACTCCCTGGGAGTAAAAGCATTTAAATTAAGGATTCCTAAATTCATTTTGTTTACCTTTGCCTCTTTCTCCCAGATGCTGGCAAGACTTAAGGGTGAGTCTGCCCTGATAAATCTTCAGAAGGCACAGGAACTAACTCAGAGGTTCTGGCTCTGCAATATCTCCAAAGCTAAAAATGAATTAAGTTTTTTCCCAGAATATGATTTAGAAAAAGGTGCTCTGGAAACTATAAAATGGTACAAGGAGAATAGATGGCTCTAAAAAAAGTCAAAGATAAAGAGTTAGCCAGATACAAAAGCGAATTCCCCTTCACTCAAAAAGTTACCTTTCTTAATCACGCCTCTTTTGGTCCTATCCCTTTAAGAGCATTGAAAAAAACGCTGGAATATTATGAGGCTTTGAGTTTGAAAAAAGTTGTAGATATAGATGAAGTGACCTTTGAGATGATGGAAAAAATTAGAATATATCTGGCTAAAATGATCAGAGCAAAACCCAAAGAGATTGGTCTGGTGCCCAACACTTCCTATGGCTTAAATATCGTGGCAAATGGACTGGACTTTAAAAAAGGGGATAAGGTTTTGCTTTCGGACGTGGAGTTCCCAGCTAATGTCTATCCCTGGTTGAACTTAAGAAGAAAAGGAGTGAAGATAAAATTTATAAAAAGCCAGAACGGTTTTTTCGACCTAGATAATCTCCTTAAAGATATAGATTCAAAGTGCAAGCTCTTAGCCTTAAGTTATGTTCAGTTTTTTAACGGGTTTAAAAATGACTTAGAGACTATCGGAAAAATCTGCCAGGAAAAGGAAATCTTTTTTGTGGTGGATGGAATCCAGGGGGTTGGCTGTATAGATTTAGATGTCAAAAGATGTAAAATAGATTTCTTAGCCTGTGGAGGTCAGAAATGGCTACTCTCCTCTTTGGGCACAGGGTTTTTCTATCTTTCAGATGAAGCCAAAATGAAAATCAACCCAACTTTTTTCGGCTGGATGGGTGTGGACTGGAAGTTAAATTTCTCTGACCTTTTAAAATATAACCTTTTGCCCTTTTCTTCCAGTCGCAGATTTGAGATAGGGACATACCCCTTCTCCACTCTCTGGACCATGTTTTCCTCTGCGGAGCTTTTGTCTAGGATTGGAACTAAAGCCATCGAAAAGAAAGTCTTAAGCCTTCTAGACCTTTTAATAAACTACTTGAAAAACAGTCCTTATAAGATCAAAAGCTCACTTAATCCCCGGCAGAGGTCAGGTATCCTTTCCTTTTCGACCAAAGATAATTCAAAGCTTTACCATACTCTTTTACGAAAAAAGATAATTTTATCCCTCCGGGAGAATTCGATCCGGGTTTCCCCTCATTTTTACAATTCATCTGAGGAAATAGGAAAATTAATCCAGGTCTTGTCTCAAGTGGATCCATTCGGAAAAAAAGCTTAAAAGCCAAGCCTTCTTTTGTCGATAAAATTATAAAGACAAAGGAGGAAAAATGTTAAGACTTTTCAAGCTTTTTTCGATTTTACTTATCTTATTCTCATTGAGCTGTGCAGAGAGGACTATAATAATTCAAAGACCCAGTCCAGCCCCATCTCCCAAAAATTACGGTCAGTCTGTTGCCTCAAAGAAGCATCTGGCTAATGGAAAAAAATTCTATGCCCGGGGTAAATATGCCAAGGCTCTGCAGGAGTTCAAAAAGGCAGTTATAGCTGATCCCCGAAACTGGGAGGCTCACTATTATCTTGGTCTCTGCTACCAGAAATTTGACCATTATAAAGAGTCCATACCCGAGTTTGAGTTCTGCCTGAAGGCAGGAATTGAAGACAAATTCTTTATCTCCAAAGTCAGGTTCTCCTTAGCTTACTCCTTGGAGATAAGAGGGTCTTTAAAGGAATCTGAGGTGCAGTATAAACTGGCTTACTCCCTTAACCCGGATAACAAAGCCGCCTATAAAGGGATGGAAAGGGTGAAAGGTAAAAGGGCAAAGCTCTCCAAGATCAAGATAATAGAGAAATAGAAGTAGGGGCACGGTGCGCCGTGCCCCTACCATCTTTCAATCGGTAGAATCACATTACCCTCAATGTGGGTAAATCTTTAGTTGTCATTGCGAGTGATGTGGGGGCGACCCGTCGGGTCGCCCCTTTTTTTTAATGTAGAGTCCCGCATATTGCGGGAGGAACAAAGTAAAACGCCCGACACTAAGGTCAGACGCTACGAGCTGTGTAGCGGAAGGCCTCAAGGTCTTGTCCACAGGATCCTGCGGAAGACTTCAGCCTTCCATTCTCTTACTGGAAACCTAAAGGTTTCCGCTACATAAAAGCTTGGCAGCCCACCTTGCCCTCAAGGTAGGATAAGGTTTTTTGTCATTCTGAGGGAGCGAAAGCGACCGAATCCGCCTCTGGTGGATGTAGATTCTTCGTCCTACAGACTCAGAATGACAGATTAAGTGTAAGGGCGAACCTATCCTACGGATCCGTTTTAGGATGTGTTCGCCCAAATTATCAGGGTAGACACGCAGGTCTGCCCCTACAATCTGTAATCTCCTGCCTCAGTTTTTTTAGAGGAAAAATTAGGTTTTTTAATTTGAGAGGCTCTAACTAAAAGGGGAGAGCCTTTTTTATTTTAGGCTGAAAAGTTCGCAGGAAATCTTCAAATATAAGCAGAGCCTCTTTTTCTGAGAGCTGGTTTAGAGGTATGTTTATGCGGATAAAGGCGGCATCAGTAGGCGCCATCTTTAGCGAATTTAAAACTAAATCCAGTTTCAATCCTAACTCACTGGTTAAAATCCCTCCTCTGGTCTGAAACCAGTAGTACATAATCTCTTTGGAGAGTTTATCCGAGATCAAAAGTTTATTCACCACAAGATCTGAGCCTGTATCGGTGTTAATCCGGATTTTCTTTCGACTCAAAATTTTCCAACCGCTGCCCGGCAGGCAGTTCTTTGGAGAGTGGATCTGGGAGCCGTATTCCTGGCTTTTAAAATAGGAGATGAAAAGCCAGAGCTTTCTTCCCTCCCTGTTGGTATATCTCCTTAAGGTAGAGAGATCCGCTTTGAGGAACTCATAGGTCTGGTCAGAGAAGAAATATTCCTCTCCCTTCCAGTTTTCAGACTCCAGAGGTATAAGGGAGAAGCTGGGGAGTCTTTTGGATTCCACCCGGGAATAGCGCAAAAGGTTTACCAGGATACCAGTTAAAATAAAAAGCCCTATGATTATCCAGAACTCTTTTTTCTTCCAGTTCATATTGATACTCTAAAAAGGAAATATAAAGAATTAGGACTAAAAGTCAACTCTTAGAGTATAAATTGAGAAAGGTCCAGCTTATATTTCTGAGGATCCAAGCAACTTATAATCATCTTAGGTTTTCCCTTCTCAGCGGAGGTTTGAGAGCTTTTGCTCAAATCCAGAATTTCAGGAGTTCCCTTAATCCCATTCTGGTCTGCGATGATTTTTATTTGGGGAAAAGAGAGATTCTCAGGGTTATTCTTTATCACCATTCCGAGCTCTCCATTATTCAAAAGGACCAAGGAGCCCACCGGATAAACCCCTAACATATTGATGAAAAATTTCAACAGGATAGAGTCATATACCTTATCCTGGGCATAAAACATCTTTCTTAAAGCCTCATCCGGTGGATAAGGAATTCTGGCATATACCCTGCCTGAGGTCATAGCATCATACGCATCGGCAATACTTACCATGCGGGAGAATAAATTTAATTTCCTTTTATTTTTGAGCTGAGGATAACCGGAAAGGTCAAGATTAAGATGGTGTTCAAAACTCACCAGCATAGCTCTGATTGAAAAAGGGTCAAACTTTAAGCTGGTTAAAAGATTTTTTACTCCCATAATGGGGTGCTTTTTCATCTTCACCCATTCAGATTCATCGAATTCAGAAGGTTTATTCAAAAGGTCCAAGGGTAGATTTATCTTTCCGATATCATGAAACAGGGCGGAAAGTCCTAATTCGCATAACTCCCTTTTGCTTAAGCCCATCCTTAGGCCCAAAACTAAAGAGAGTATGCAGACGTTTGTGGAATGGAGATAGGTATATTCATCATAATTTTTTAAAGAGGAAAGCTCTAAGAAGATCTCCTCGTTCTGCAGGATCTGATCCACCAGAGATTGAACCAGTCTTTTCACCTTAACTAAGTTTATCTCCTTGTTGGCCTGAGCCCTCTGGCTTATCTCCCGAATCACTGAGACAGATTTGAAGAAAGTTTTTTTAGCAATTTTTCTTTGGTCCAAAGAAATTCGGTTAGCTTCCGAAACTGAAAATTCTTTTTCCTTTTCCAGGCAAAGATGTTGAAGATTTTCCTCAAAGATTTTTTTCTCTAAGGAATCATATGGCTCTTTCTCATTCTGGTCTATCTGTACCAGGATATAGATAAAACTTTGCAACTCCTGCTGGTTTAACCCTAACTCCAGGGTAAGTTTATAAATTTTAAGTTTCTGAAAGAACTCCAGGATGAACCTTGTAGCCACATAACTTTCGAAATCAAATCTCAGGCGAGCCTGATTTAAAAACAGATACCCCTCCTGGGTACTTAAATTTAGCTCTCCTTCCTGCTCAATTATCTTATTAACCAAACCCATCAAAGGATGAATCTGTTTCTGAAAAGCATCATTATTAGGTTCATACAAAAGGGCAGTCTTCAGGGTAGAATAGAATAGATTTAAAAGCTCCTTCCCTTTTTCTAAAAGATACAGGAAGTTCTCTTTGTTCTCCTTCCTTCCTTGACTTTTAACCTGTTCAGCTAAGGTATTCAAAATTCAAACTCCTGTCCTTCTTTAGAGGTTTTAATCTTTTCCGGCTGATGAAGAGAAGAAACCTTCTCCCACAAAGCTTTGGCTTGCTTTCGGATTTTTCTACCACCTCTGAAGCTGAGATCTTTTAAGGTATCCCGGCTTAAAGGGGTATTTATGAAGGCCAAAGCTTTTAAAGCCAGGTAGGAGGTCTCCCTTTGTTTTTCTCTTTTCAACCAGGCTCTTTTTAAGACCAATTTCTTGAGCAAAGGGATGGCTTCATCTTTACCTATTTCAACCCAGGCCTCCAAGAGAATCTCCTTCTCCGCTTGATTTTTACTCCTGAAATCTTTTCTTAAAAGCAGACTTCTGATATAATCAAAAGCCTCCCGTTCAGGCCTTTGACTTAAAAGCTTAGCCGCTTTAATCCTGAGCCTTTCCTCAGAATCCTCTAAGGCATTTAAAAGAATCTTTGTAACCTTCTTCCCCTGGATGCGGGAAAGGGCCTCTATGGTCTCTTTTCTCACCCTTAAATCCTGATGGGTACTGGTTTTCTTCAGATAGGGGATGGCAACAGTAGAGCCAATTCTACCTAATACCCCTACGATGTTTCTGACCACATACCATCTTCGGTCATAGACCCCTTTACCCAAGAGGTTAATATTTTTCTCCTCCACATTCCCCAAAATAGAACAGACCATCTTCCTATCAGCAAAATTTTCTAACTCGCCCAACATATCTACTAAATGGGGGATGGTATTCCAGTTTAAAAGGCTTAGATATTTTCTGGCAGAGAAAAGGTCTAACCTGGGGTTCTGATTTAAAACCCGGGTAAGGATTTTCATTCGCTCTTTATCTCCAGCCCGGTTTATGGCCTCTCTAATCCTTTCGGACCTGTTAGCCTGACCCGTTTCAGCCTGGGTTTTTTCTATTTCTTTGAGCAGGAGTAATACCTCAGAGGCTAAATAGAAATCTCCCTGGCTGACCAGGGAATCTAAGAGTTTCTCAAAAATGGAGATTGTTTCTGAAAAATCAGGTAATTCCTTTTCGCTCAAAAAGATCTCCTTCAGAACGGAGAAGAGCTCTTTTAAAGGCTCGTAGTTTTTGTCTTCCTCCAAAAGGGCTTTAAGCTCTTTTAAATCTTTCTCTGGAATAAGATCTAAATCCCGGATGAACCTTTCTATTTCTATCTTGGTGGGTAACTCTTTTTCCTTTTCTTTTTTCCCCTCTAAATTCACCTCTGAATAATAGAGCTTTTTTAAGTCTTTATTTCCCACCGTTTGAGGTAAATCCATAAAATCCTCACTCAGGAATTCATCCACCACTAAAAATTTTATATGAGATAACTCCTTCTCCCAGAAAAGGGTGACCAGATCATCCTCAGGCAGAAACGATTTTAGACCACGGCTTATAATCTCCAGGAATGAAAAAAGCTCCTCCTGGTCTATTCCTCTCTGAAAAGTAATCTCCCTGATCCCATCCCGGTATAAGGCAAAGGAGACCCCTTCATCTTTTTTCTTCTCTTGCAGGATAACTTTATCTCTGAAAAAGAACTTGGATTGGTCCACCCTGAGTTTCAACTCCTCATTTTTCTCCAAAAATTCTAAAAGTCTTTTGAACAGGTTATTCTTGAACTCCTTAGGTATAGGGTTATCCGGAGGATAGATGCAGAATATCTTCAGGGTTTTGACCAAAAGGGTACCTATCTCCTGAACCTCTTTAAAGAGCTCAATAGAGTAGTCCGGGAGCTCTTCTAACTCTGACTGCAGTCTAATTGTCTTTTCAGGCATATTTATCCAGCAGGTGAGTTTTTTAAGACCTTTTCACCCTTTCTTATTAATTATCGTCAGATATAAGGATGGATTTAGAGAAGAATGAAGGCCTCAGGGAGCATAATCATCCGCACATTATATGTCATTGCGAGGAGTCCCGCCAAAGGCGGGACGACGAAGCAATCTGCTGAAAGTAAAAGGATTGCTTCGCTCCTTGAAGTCGCTCGCAATGACAGCCTAAATATACAAAAGCAGATACTTCCTACTTGCTGAATTCTTTTTAGATATGATTTAGCATCTCATCAGCTATCTGATTAGCTTTTTCCCAGTCTTCCTCCGGGACCCACAAACTGATTTCCACTGGTGAGGTGGTGGAATAGCTCCCCAACATTATCCCGATATCATCCCCTTTTATCAGAGAGAGAATTCCAGAATTTTGTAACGATTCCTTAAGCATCTCTGCATAGAGCCGACTGGGCAGGTTGCGCAGGAACTTATATTTAACCTCCACAAAGGTTTCCTCAGACAGCTTTTCAACTAAAGGTATATCACAATCTCTGCATCTTTTAATGCCAGCTTTATATTCGGCTTTACATTTGGGGCAATAGGGCATAAAGCTCCTTTTTTTGTTTTGGAGTGCATTGACCGTGTCAATGCGGCATC
>Ga0114930_10000937_pt1 | contig 29432 bp, 30 predicted proteins | sample AnhtaG_FD_87300 | JGI IMG/M metagenome (GOLD analysis project Ga0114930, IMG submission 87300) | Deep subsurface microbial communities from Anholt, Denmark to uncover new lineages of life (NeLLi) - Anholt_01485 metaG | ecosystem: Environmental > Aquatic > Marine > Oceanic > Sediment | place... | reverse complement strand
TACAATTAAAGAAATATTCACAAATAACTTCGGTTATCCTTAATGGAGTACTTTTTGGTCTATTCCATTATATTAATCTGCTAGGAAATCCAGATTTATATCTCGTATCTATGCAAGTTATATTCGCTGGCTGTTGGGGCATTGCTTTTGCGTATATATATGTGAAAACTAGGAGTTTATTGCCATGTATGGTTTTACATTATTTATTCAATTCTGTAGGACAAATTTTCTTGGATGGTTTATTTACAAACATTGTTGATTCAACGATATACATTATTTTTGGTATTGGTATCATACCAATGATACTTATAATATTTTTAACAAAGTTGTTATATTCAAATAAGCATCAAGAATTAGTATAGATGGAACAAATATCCATAGGTTTTGTCTTTTTTTTCTATTTTTTTTTATTTCTCTTGAGTACAATGAACTGGACCAGCCATTGCTGCACCGACACATCCATTACATGAGATACATTTACAAGTGTTTTCTCCAGTTCCTTTTAACCATTTATTCGGAAGATCTGGCTCACGAATTAAAGGTCTACTAAGTGAAACAAAATCAGTAATTCCTCGAGTTAATAATTCTTCAATAACATCTAGTGATTTTATTCCCCCTACTAAAATTATTGGTTTATCAATTAACTTTTTAATTTCTTTAGCATAAGTCCTATGATAGGCTTCTTTTTCCCTAGTGTTAATATTTAAACGACTTTCTGGTATCATTGCTGGTTGCCACCCAAGATCTTTCTTATTTCGCATTAAAACTTCCCACATACCTCCGCTTACTTCTATCGAGGAATATCCAATTTTTGAAAGGGTTTCAGCTATTTTTTTAGATTCATCTAACTTTAATCCTCCCTCTAAAAAATCATCTGCATTCATTTTTATTGAAATTGGGAAATCATTACCGACTAATTTTATGGTTTTTTTATAGATTTCTTCAAAAATTCTAACCCTATTGTTTATGTTTCCTCCATATTTATCCGTTCTTCTATTTGTATGCGGAGATAAAAATCCGCTCAGTAAATACCCATGCGCAGAATGTAATTGGACACCATGGAAATTAGCTTCCAATGCTCTCCTTGAAGCTTCAGCAAACGCATCTACAGTTTCTTCAATTTCCTCAATTGTCATTTCTCTTGGCATCCTGTTTGTTATTGGTTCAAGGACGGCAGAAGGGGCTACAATCTCATCAACAAAATATGATTGTCTACCACAGTGTGCCAATTGAAGAAATACTTTACAACCATCACCATTATTATGTATTGTTTTCGCAATCTTTTTCAAGCTAGGTATTAAACTATCTCTATCTGCTCCTAATTGCCCTGGAAAAGATATACCACTTTTTTGCACATAAGCGTATCCAGTTATTATTAAACCAACACCTCCTTTAGCTAATGTTTTATACATCTCCAGAAGATCATTTGAAATATCACCATCTTCTTTAGCCATCCTCCTATAAGTAGCAGATCGAAGAAATCTATTCTTTATTAAAATCTTTCCAATTTCTTTAGGTTCAGAATATATCATTTTTTACTCCAATTAAGTGAATTAAGTTATTATTCAGTATTAACACATATAAAACTTAAGAAACGTTTAGAAGAAAAGAAAATACAATATTTATATACAAAAAAAAAGAAACTTATACATATAAAAATGGAAATAGTGATTTTATGAAGGAAAATACATCATCTAGCAAATCATTTTTAATCAAACATGGTAAAATCATTGATGGGACAGGTAATCCTTGGTTTAAAGCAGATATCTTAATTGATAACGGATATATAAAGGAAATTTCTCAGGGTATATTAAATAAAGATGTAGATGAGGTTATTGATGCATCTAATCTTATCGTTTCACCAGGCTTTATTGATATTCACACACATTCAGATTTTACCGTGTTACGCAGTCGTGGTGAAAATATATTAACACAGGGAGTCACTACTCATGTTGTAGGAAATTGTGGATTTTCTATGACACCAATAAACCCAAATAGAAATAAAGATGATGAGGCATATGAGCAATTCAAATCAATGCTTTCTATGAGGGATTCTGAATTTGCGTTTTATAACTTACATGATTATTTGGAGGGTTTAAAAAAGAAAGGTATCCCGATTAATATAATTCCAATAATCGGCCATTCAACATTAAGAATATACACGTTAGGTTTAGAAAACAAATTACCAACTGAAATTGAAATGAAAGAGATGAAAGGGGTACTTGAAGAGGAAATGAAAGCTGGAGCTTTTGGTATGTCTACTGGTTTAGATTATCCCCCAGGATCATTCGCAAAAACAGATGAGATTATTGAACTCTGTAAAGTTGTTAAAAAATATAACGGGATATATACTACTCACTTTAGAGGTTTTCCCAACGGACTCGTAAGAGCTACAAAAGAAGCTATTGAAATTGCTAGATCTGGGATATCGGTAGAGATTAATCACTTTAAACCATTTGGATTTTGGCCAGGAGATATAAGAAAGGCATATAAATATGTAGAAAAAGCTCGTGCGAACAATTTAGATGTTACCTTTGATGTTTTTCCTCATGCATCAAACTCAACATTTTTATTTGTGTTAGTCCCCCCATGGGTATATCTCTCAAATGATAAAATAGATATTCCTGGTGCTATTGAAACGTTAAAACAATCTAAAACTGATGAAGCTCTAAGGAATAAAATATATAAAGATATGGACCTAATCAGTAAAAGTTTTCTAAAAATCAATCAACATGAAGATTGGAAAAAGGTATATATAAATGCACCTGGAAGTAAAGAATATAATGGTAAAACTGTATATCAGAATGCAATTGAAAAAGATAATGATCCAAAACAAGTTATCATTGATGTCTTAATTGAACAAGAAGGTTCTGTTAATGGAACCTATCTCTCCATGACGGAGGAAGATAATATTATAACAATCACTCATCCACTTACGATGTTTGCTTCCGATGGGAGAATTATTCCAGAAAATGATCCAAATTATTTTCCCAACCCTTATGCTAATGGCTGTTTCACACAAATTTTAGGTAAGTATGTCCGTGAAAAGAATTTACTTGTTCTAGAAGATGCTATTAGAAGAATGACATCTTATCCCGCTCAGAAATTGGGATTAAAGGAGCGTGGTCTATTGAGGGAAGGATATTGCGCAGATATCACAATTTTTGATCCTGATACTATAATAGATAAGGCTACTTATGAAAATCCAAGGTTATATTCCGAAGGTGTAGCACATGTTTTTGTAAATGGAGAATTGGCCCTTAATAAAGGAAGCTTTACAGGTTCATTATCAGGTATACCAATAATAAAGTCATAAATTTAGTTGATAAACCTTCAGTTTTAAGAATGTTAGACCAATATGTTTGTAAGATCTGCGGCTACAATATGATTGTTTATTATCCAGAAGAGTGTCCTTTTTGTGGATCATCCAAAACAAATTTTATTACGGCTAAGGAGTGTTCTCAAAAATATAAAGTAACAAGTACTAAAGTAAAAGATAATGTAGAACGATTAATTTCATATCCAAACTTAGGACTTGAACATGCAGCATATTGTATTGAGATAAGTGAGAAAAAAATTTGGATTGATTGCCCTTCTACATTTTCAAAAGATCTTGAACCCATGGATAAAATTTTGTTTACTCATCACCATTTTCTAGGAGCGTCTAATCTTTATAGGGAATATTATACAGCGTTTATATGGATACATAAAGAAGATTCCAAACATATTCTTGCGAGAAAACATCCATTTGATAAGAAATTTAAAGAAAATTTTGAATTATTCGACATTAAAGCATTTCATATTAACGGGCATACACCAGGGTTTACATTTTTTGTTTTTGAGGATGTACTCTTTATTTGTGATTATGTATTTCTTAAAGGTGAAAATTTAGTTTTAAACCCATATGGTCCAGAGGATTTAACAATAGAAGGAGCAAAAAAATTATATAATATTATCGAGAATAGCGAATTAGAAAAAGTTTGTGGATATAATTACGTTATGGACTATGAAAAGTGGATAACTTCGTTTGTTAGACTTTTGATGTAGCTATCTTTTATATTATAGTAAAAATCATCAATAATGTGGATTTTTGCTTTAAGATTTTATTTTTAAAAATGTGTTAAAATTTTTATGTAGTTTTATTGTATTATTATTAGTATTATTAAATAATATATACATAGTAAAATGAGTGAAACCTTTAAGGTACTTGAAGTCACTTGTCCAGTATGCGGAGAAACGAAGAATATTAATATTCCAGTAGCTATATTTTCACAAAAAAAGTTTGGCACAGTAAAAATTCAAGTACCCGTTAATGCTGTATGTCCAGAGCACCAGTTTATAGTTTTTGTTGACACAAAAGGAGTTGTTAGGGGCTATGAAAAAATAGATATACAGATGGCGATAATTACTCCTGAAACCGATAAAGAAGTGGAAAGAAGACTCAATCTCAGAAAATTAATCCAATTATTTGGAATCTATGGTATATTTAGTCTGATCCATGCCAAAATATTTAATTATCCCTCCTATATCATAAAAAATAAGAATTTTGAATATAGCGAAGAAATACTTAACACTGTTGGTGATATGATATTACCAGAGAGTCTTAGTGGAAGTAAAACAATCTATTTAGTTGATGGACCTTCTTTAAACAAATTGAATATTAAAGACAAGGATGCATTAATAATGGACACACAACAACATATTTTTCAAACTCCTTGGAATGTGAAAATGAAGTTTGAAGAAGGAATTGTAAAACGAGCTTTAGAGATCATTGATGAACAAGAACAACTTAAACTTCTTCAACAAGATATTGGAAGACTTATAAATGAAGCCAACCATGCTACATACATCCTCCAAGATATTAAAGAAATATACGAGGATGAATTAATAGATCAATTGTCTAAAAATTTAAAAATTAAAACGATTAATAATTATCGCTTAAATTTAATTAAGGAATATATTCGAAGAAGCATCTCTAAAACCCTTGCTTCAAAAATAAAAAGCAGAGTTGGAGAATTTTTAAGTATCATTTAAGTACTCTTTTTTTAATCTCTAAATTTTAGTAAAAGTAAAATAATGATCCTAAATTATTTTACAATGTTAGATTAAATCAAAAATAAACAAAAAATAGTGAATAGAATGGATTGGGGAATGCAAAATAGATTATCAAGAATAATTAAACCAAAATCTGGACATTGCGTAATGTTAGCTATAGATCATGGATATTTTGGAAATGTACCGGGCCAATTAAAATGTTTTGGAGATTTAAACCCATTATTTCAATATGCAGATGCTTTAATGCTTACACGAGGAATGTTAAGAAGTTGTGTTTCTCCCGATTTTGATATTCCAATTGTATTAAGGGTATCAGCGGGAGCCAGCATGTTAAAAGAACTTTCTAATGAAGAGATTAATGTTACAATTGAAGATGCTATAAGATTAAACGTTTCAGCAATTACATGCTCCATTTTTGTTGGTGGAGAATTTGAGAAACAAAGTTTAATGAATTTATCAAAACTTGTGAATTGGGGGCAAGAATATGGTATTCCAGCACTAGCAGTCACCGCTGTTGGTAGAGAAATGGTTAGAGACCATAGATATTTAGGTATGGCTAGTAGAATGGCAGCAGAAATGGGGGCTACATTTGTAAAGACTTATTATTGCGATGATTTTGAACATGTAACAAGTATTTGCCCTGTACCTATAGTAATCGCAGGTGGAAAGAAAACTCCAGAAAAAGAAGCACTACAAATGGCAAAGAATGCAATTGACAAGGGAGCTGTTGGCGTAGACATGGGACGGAATATTTTCCAATCAGATAAACCAATAGGGATGATAAAAGCTGTTAGGGCAATAGTACATGAAAGTGCTTCAGTCGATGATGCATTTGAAATCTATCAAAATGGCCCGGTTGGACTCTAATTTTCTACAATTATTTTTTATTTAAGATCATTTATGCGGTTACCAAAAATAGATAATCTTGAAATCACAGAAGTATCGGAAGATATACTTCTTGTTCATCAAACAGATCCACCATTTTTTTTTTCTTGTTGTGATGGACTTTTAATTTTACCTAAAAAAAAGCGCAATAATAGTACAATATCCCTCGATCTGAATATAGAGCAAAAATATGTTAATTTGCTTAATAACATTTATGGACCTATATCCGATTATGTTAACTCTCATGGTCACCTTGACCATACATGTAATGTTCATGCTTGGGAAGAAATTGGAGCAACTATACATGCCCCTTACCCAGAATCTAATTATTTATTGAATCTACATAACTTTTACCAAGGTTTCGGTTTTAATGAAGAATTAGATTATGAAATTGTTGAGGAATTTGCCCTATTAAACGGATATCAAGTGTGTAAAAAGGTAAATGCTTTTAAACCCGGAGAAACGCTTGAGTTTGAAGATTATAACATTAATTCCATTTCTTTTTCTGGACACTCTAAAGCTCATGTTGGGTTCTTTTTACCTGAAGAAAAAATATTTCATATTAGCTGTCTAGGGTTTGACAAACCAAAACCAGAAATTGAAGGTTTTGGTCCATGGTATGGATTTAAAGAAGCCTCAATTTCACAGTGTATCAAAGATATCAAAAAAGCGGAGAAATTTTTCATACAAAACGCAAAATTTCTAACTTCAAGCCATTCTTATATCGTGAAGAATCCTGATTTAAGCCCATTTGAGTATATGAGACAAAAAATTAAAAATAACCAAGATAAAGTGGATAGAGTTCTGAAACTTCATGATGTGTTGGAAACTTCTGAGAATGAGATTGTCAAAAAACTACTAAAAATGGATTTATTTTTCCCCAAAAAGAAATTGAAAGGTGTTGTATTTGAAGTATACAGATTTTGGGAATCATGGATAATAAGAAAACATCTCCATCGAAGTGAATTTTTTCGAAATATGCAAGAAAATTAATAGGTTAATGAGTTTAACAAATTATAATAAGAAAATGAGGTAGAAAAAATGATAATAGATGTTCATTATCATCTTATCCCAGGTGATTACAAACGTGAAAATGCTAAGGCAATGGTACCTGAACTTTTAAGAATGGCTAAAATTATGGGAATAACGATGAGTGAGAATTTGATAATTCAAAAATGCTCCGAGTTATATGGTGATAAAGATGGAAAAAAATTAATTAAACTTATGGATAGTGCAGGTATTGATTTTACAGTTGTTTGTCATGTTGATAATGCAGATAATGAATTACTGACACCAGAAGGAAATCAAATCATTAATAAAAGAATAAGTGATATAGCAAATAATCATCAACATCACTTGATCGCTTTTGCTGGTATCGATCCAAGACGACCAGAAGCCTTGGATATGTTGAAACAATGTTTTGAAGAATTTGGCATGAAAGGTTTAAAATATCATCCAGATAACGGATTTGATCCCACAAGTCCAGAATCCTACCTATTATTAGATTACTTAGAAAAAAACAATGGAATATTACTGACGCACACTGGACCACTTAAGAATAGACGTAGTAAATATACTGAACCTTCATTGCTTTCTGATATTTTAGCTGACTTTCCTAATCTTAGAATAATTGCGGCTCACATGGGGCAAATAAATTGGAGACCTTGGGCTGCCCTTGCAGAATTCCATCCAAATCTCTATGGAGATTTAGCTATGTGGGGTCCATTAGCTTTTGGAAAATTCGAATTATTTTGCCGAGAACTCAGAGATATTATTGATTATGTGGGTGTTGAAAGTGTGCTTTTTGGCTCTGATAGTCCTATTTATGACGTTATTCTACCTGTGAAAGACCTAATTGAAAGAATTAAAAACCTTCCTAAAGAAGCACCTAATGGAATCAGTTTTACAAAAGAAGAAATCGATGCAATTTTAGGAGGAAATGCAGCTAAGCTATTAGATCTAAAATGAACCTAGAGCAAGTAACTACCTAATTTTATTATTTATATCATATACGGAGTTGAATCACGATAATATTGAGAAGGTTTAATCCCCTTCTGTTTTTAAAATTACTTTTATAGATTCTTTTGCTTCGCATACAACTTTAAATGCTTCCTTAGCTTTAGAAAGTGGAAATCTGTGAGTGATTAAATCTATAACATTAATTCTTTTTGAGAGAATCCAATTATATGCCTCATCAAGATCTTGGGGTGCTGCTCCGTAAGATGTCATAATTGTTATTTCATTTCTCCAATATTTATTAATAGGGACTTCAAGGTTAATACCTGGCTCGGGAACTGCAAAAAAGATAATCTTGCTCCCTGATGATGCACATTCTAAGGCTTGTTGTGCTGCGGATGTAGCCCCAGTGCATACAATTACAATATCGGCTAATCTAAACTTGTTTATTTCTTTAATTTCTTTTGAAAGATCTACATTAGCATGAAAAACAATATCAGCTCCTAATTCTTTTGCTTTCTGTAGCCTAAACTCATTAATATCGGTGGCAATAATCTTTTTTACACCCCTAAGTTTCGCTAATTGGATATGCAATAATCCTGATGTGCCACATCCTAAAATTAAAACAGTTAATCCTTTCTTCACATTCGCCAATCGTTGTGCTCGACATACACAACCAAGTGGTTCTATAAAGACAGCTTCTTCATAAGATACACTTCTATCTAAAACATATACACCTTTTTTTTCAATATTGATCTTAGGTATGCGTATAAATTCAGCAAAGCCACCAGGATCATAATTAGTATTATGGAGTAAGTTACAAGCAGTTTGATGCCCTTGTTTACAATAATGACATTCAAAACAAGGCACATGATGAGAAACAAATACACGATCCCCAACTTTCAAATGTTTGACTGTTTCACTTTTCTCAACAATGTCGCCTGCTATTTCGTGACCTAAAATTAGAGAATCGACGCCTAATTTCTTCATTTTAGCAAATCGATAATATTCTAGTATATCTGAACCACAAATCCCAGATTCTTTTACTTTTACTAAAATTTCTCCTGGACCAATAACAGGTTTGGGGATTTCGTCTTTTCTTATATCATTATTATTATAATATCGCGCAACTTTCAAACTTTTCACTTTAAATTTAATATTTTATTCAAATCATTTTCTGATATATTTAATACTTCCACTTCGGGGAGTCTTTCCGTAAGTATTCGCCAATGATTATCCCTTTCAAAAATTTCTTTTAATAATGGTAATGCTGCTTCCATTTGATTATTGTTAGCTAGAGATATGGCTGTCCAATATTTCATTTCAAGATTATCAGGGAACATTTCTCTTGCAGTGTTATACTCTTCTAGGGCTTTATTTGTATCGCCTTTTTCCATAGCGATATCTCCCTTATCCATATTTTCATAAGCTCTCCAGAGTTTTAATAACCTATTAAGTTCTTTTAAAGGTTCAGGATGATCTTCAACCCTAATATCAATAAACGGATCGTCCCATTTGTTTTTGACTTGCTCACCCTTTACAATTAAAATAGCTGCTGATTGCTTTCCTCTTATATCTCCACCTTCTGCTTCTGCTGCCTCCAATGTCTTTAATATTCTCTCAGGTAAAGGTAAGTTTTTATTTTTTTCAAAAGCCTTAGCCATAGCTGGCCAAACTTTATCCGTTAACATCATATTTGCTTGAACTGAAAAATTCTCTCCTTTTTCATGCCCAGCATATTTAATACACTTTGATCCCGTATGAACAGCGGTTCTACCTTGATTATCTAATAAAGCAACTTGTCTTACATCTTTTCCCTCGTCATCTGAAAGTAATATCTTTAATGCTTGCTCTGGAGATTTTCCTTGTTCCATTAGTTCAAGACCTCGTAATCCAAAAGATTTGTTTACAAACGATTGTGTGGCGACTACACCAACTCCAGAACGCCCCCAATCTACAACGGAACCTACTGAGAAATAATGACTCTGTACTCCTACACCCATTTGTCCTGTTTTTGGATCTCTTGCCACAATAGAATAAGTATGAATAAGTGGAGAACTCTTATTAAAATATGAAATTTTCATAATTCTATACTGATAATCATTCTTATTAAAGTATACTAAAAGTATCACTATATTATCTCTTGATAAAACAAATGTAAAATATAAAGAGTAGTAAAACTTAATTCGATAAATCTTTCATTTAGCTTTCCTACGTCGTAATAATTTGAACGCTATGTCCGTACCCATGCCTTGTTTGTAGGCTAATTCAATCCAAAGCATCGCGAGGGGTTCAGTAAGCCTCGCATTTGTGAGTGAACCAGCATCTATTACTTCAAAACCGATATCTTCTCCTAAAGTACGAACAATTGATTTTGCTTCTAAACTGTCTCCACAAATAAATAAACTTGCTTGTTGTGAACCAAACTGTAATTTATTTAAACTTTCTACTCCAATAGTATGAACTGCTTTTATTACTTTAGCCCCTACTGCCCATTTTACGATTTTTTCTGCTGCAGAGGGAGTACTTCCTATTAAAGGCCCTCCCAAATGAGGTGCAGCAGTAGTAGTAGAATCTACAATAATTTTACCATCTAAATCTCCTGCTGTTTTGATTGATTCTTTTGCTCCTGACCATGGAACTGCAAGAATGACAACACCACCAAATTTTGCAGCTTCTTCGTATGTTCCTCCACTTGCATTAGATCCGATTGAATTAGCTAATTTTTTTGCTTTCTGAGGATCTCGGGAGCCAAACATAATCATATGGCCCTTTTCTGCCCAAATTTTTCCAAGAGCACTCCCTAATCTTCCTGTTCCAATTATCCCAATTTTCATTAAATCTACCCCCAAATTAAATATTATCTAAATAGTATAAATTATGAATCTTTAGAGTTTAATTAAAAATATAATAGTTAGATATTTATATCTTGAGCAATGTTGGCAAGTTTTGAAAAAATCAGAATTAATCTTTAACTAAAGTATTAAGTATCTGAATTGCTCGAGAAGTGTTAAAAATACCGCATGCGCATGGTTTTGTTAACTTTTTTGCGGCTTTTTCGACTGTTAATTTTCCTTGTTTAATCAAATTAAGATAATGGGTTATCGATTGTGGTGAGACTGTATGATGGCCACACATTGTAGTAATTTCTAAAATTTTCTCTTCTGGTAATATTTCTTTTCTCCCGAATGTTCCTAGTGAGAAATGTATTGTATGAACACCTAAATCAACTTCCTTAACAACCTTTTCTATTTCAGAAATCAATCCACTAATTACGATAGAGAGACCTGAGTCTTCTTTTTTAAGAATTCGAATAATTTTCTTTACAGTTTTAATATTATTAAAAGTAGCCGTGACAGTAGGAGATGTTCTCCAACCAATTTCAGGCATAATATTAACAGGTTTATGCTTATTCAAGATTTCGCCTATTTTTATTAATTTTTGTCGAGAATCATCATATTTATCATTAAAACCCGCCGCAAGCATTGCTAACACTACATAATCCTTTTTTAGATCCTTTTCTATCCCTTTCCTGTGTAATGAATGAGTCATTTTTTTCTCCCCTATATTTTCATGGCCTACCTAGCCCGATATTTATTTTTGCATTTGGTCTCACTTGAAAACCAAGCTGTGATACTCTATTCATAATTTCTTTTGTATTATTATCTTTTATTCTTGAAACTATCCCCACAGAAAAAACAGTATCAATTTCTTTATCTACTTTTCTAATTACTTCTAAAATTTGAGATAATTTCTTGTCTGGAATCTTAAATTCGATAATAGCAGAAAGTACACGTTGTTCTTTAATTTCTTGATTTATATGACCTTTATCGTCCACCATCAATGCTGTAACTGGACTTTTTTCTTCATAAGTTACACCAATTTTAGAAAGTCTTGTTGTGAATAATTCAATATTTTCAAGACGTGTTCCTACTCCAGGTCTTCCTAATTCAATAGAAGCTCCAATCTCTCCGATGTTAAAACGATTAGTAACATCATTCGTCTTCATTTCTTCAGTTCCACGCCCAGGCACGCCCGTGACCTTATGTGTAGCAATCACATTACTAAATGGAACCCGTATTACTCTAGGCCACTTTAGTCTTTTCATTCTAATTGCATTGACAGGGCAATTAGCATTCCTATAACAAACGGAACATTCTACACATAATTCTTCATCTATAACAGCTTTATTATCAACCATTCGTATTGCTTGAACAGGACAAACAATTACACATTGTCCGCAACCATTACAAACATCAGTTTTAATATCCATAATAATACCCCTATTGGAGGTTAATCCTTTTTGATTTAAATTTGTTTAGATTTAATATTTTCAATATCGCGGGGTATTACTTTCAAAATAGGATAAAGTATAAGAGTGCATGATAATGCCATAATTGATAATATAAAGTATCCTGGACTATATGAATTGTTAAATGTAAGAAAGAATTGACCTAAAATCAAAAGACTTATACTCCTACCAAAAGTATATGTTAAGTAATTAAGACTATAAATAGTAGAGCGAATCTGAGGAAGATTTATGTCCCCAAGGGTTGCTTGAGTTAATGGATCAATACCCCCGAATAGAAACGCACCTCCAAGAACTAAAGCAAAAAACATGATTAAAAAGGGTAAATCAGTTGAAATAAAGAATAATGAAAACGCTATAATATAGAAAATAGATCCACCGAGAAGGCATAAAAATACAATCTTCATCCTACCTTTCTTATCATATTCATATTTTTTGTCTCCTAACTTTCCAAATATAGGGCCACTAGGGATCTGACTACCAAAGACTAGAATTAGAAATCCAGTTGCTAAAGTAGAACTTAGATTATAATCATTTTTGAGCATTGATATGAAAAATGAAGATATTGCTCCTATTGAGATAAACATAATGAAATTTAACAATAATATCCATAGTGTTGATTTATTTTTCCAGATCTGCTTGAAGTCTCCAGATTTAATCTTATAAGCCAATCCAGGGGCGCTCTCATCAACTGTTTTATAAATTCCGTCTTTAGCACCTCTCATTGGCTCTTCAACTAAAAATAGCATCCCTGTACAAGCAAATCCACTGATAGAAATAATTAGAATTGGTACTTGCCAAGTATAGTAATCAATTAAGGAACCTGAAAGAATCTGCCCTAAACCGTTGCCCAAAACATAAACTGCACTTAAAACACCAAACTGTTTACCTCTGCTCTCTGGATCAGCCAAATCTATGGTTAAAGAAAAAATTAAAGGCAATGCTGCCCCGAATCCTATTGCTGTAATTAATTGGAAAACTAATAATGAAAGAAAATTAGTAGAAAAAATCGTAAATAATGTAAGTAATGCCCATTCAAAAGTTGAAATGATTAGTAAACTTTTTCGGGGGAATTTATCTCCCAATATTGCCCAAATAAGAGAACTCACGGCACCAACCATTAAAAACATTGAATTTATAAAAGTTACTTGATTTTCTTTAAAGTTTAAAGCTAAGGAAATCTCAAGAGACATTGGGGTTATTATACTAAATAGTGCGCTGCTAAAAAGTGTCAGAATTGTAAGAATTTGTATAGACTTTAATTTCCTCATATATCATCCAATTCTTTAAAAAAATTTTATAAATAAAAATATGTCTTTATTCTATTTAATAGTATAATTAATGTATTTGCATTTCTATATGATTTAAATGGCTAAATCTTAGGGTACTAAAAAAAAGAAAAAAAGGTTTATTGATTAAGCTTATTCATTTTACTTCGAATAAGCATTTTAAAGCTCTCATCTTCAAGATCGTTATACATCTTAAGCTCTTTTGCTAAAAAATCACCCAATGCGATCCTTATTGCTTCACTTCGGGATGGATAAATATCCATATCATTCAGAATCTGAATTGCCTGCAAATATTTTTCTGGTAAATTTATTGTTATAATCTTCATAATGTTCAACCCTTTAGACCGGAAATTATTATAATTTATTTTGAATGAATTCTATACTTTATTTATTTTGTCGGATGATTTATAAATTCAATATATTAATCCTTTAATGGTATTAACCGTTTAAGTTCTAACGAATATGAAAACTTCAATTTTCTCATAAATGTAAGTCAAATATTAATGCAATAATAAGACTGAGATTTTATTAGTCCTTTTAAAGAAAAAGCAGGATACGTTAAAAGTAGAAAAAAAATAAATTATGGCTTATTAAAAGATTTAACGTGTAATAACAAAGAATAGGCTGATTTGTATATGTCAGCATGACTAACATCTTTAATATCCTTAAGATACTTGATGATAAAATTCTCTTCTCGCTTTATATAAGTAATATCTTTTGAATTATGCTCATTATCCACGAAGATATCAATCTTTAAAACTTTTTGATCTAATCTACTTGGCATCTCTGGCATCATATTAAAAGTAAACAATAAATCAGGTTCTTGTGTATTGTTAGCTCCAAGTACAAAAAGCAAATTAGGTTCAGCAACAGCAAGAAAACTTTCTAATGAATGAAATAGATCATCAATTTTAATTGTTAATTCAGAATTGCTTTCTCTATTAGAGGTACTACAATCACTAATCTTGGGCAACAAAAATTTTTCTTTTCCTCGAAAAGCTAGACTCATCTCGTTAGGATTTAAAAATTTTTTGATGATTGGATCATCTTTTTCTAAAATAAATTTCTCAGAAATAGGATCACTTTTTACATAAATTATTAATGAGCCAGCAGAAATCATATTTATCTTCTGGTAATATATCTTTAAAATAGGATTATATGGTATATTAATTACCTCTTTATTCCCACCTAATCCCATTTGAGCTAAAATATTTGTGGATACTTGACTAGTTAGAGTAAATAATAGAAAGGATCTAAAATCGGGCAATTCTATAAAATTGGAAAAATTTTCAAAATGCCTTTGTACAAATTCAACTTTATATTTTAATTCTTCTGACATCTTAATTCATAATGAAAGAATTTATTAAGTTAGTTGTTTCAATGAGTTATAGATACTAATTAAACTTATCCATCTAAGTATTTTGAGAGAAATTCTTCTAATGAATTCTTGACATCGTGTGTAATATGATGCTCTATCTCGCAAGATAAATTTTCTATAACATCTTTATCTTCAATTTTCAATACGTTCGCGAAAAATTGGTAAAGTAAACTATGGGTTTCATCCAACTGCTTGGCAATTTTTTTACCTTTTTCTGTCAATCTTATGGATTTCCTTGGTTCCCATTTAATCAGTCCTTTCTTCTTCAATTTTTCCAGCATTCCGCTTACAGAAGGAGGTTCTATTTTTAGGCTTTCTGCAATCTCCTTGTTGGTTACCCATCCACCTTTCTTTTTCCTTGAGATATTATAAATTTCATCTAAATATCTCTGATAACTCTCAGGTATTTCTGATATTTCTGAATTTCCATTAATATTTTTTTTCGCCATTTCTTAATTAAAAATTTTAGATATTCAATAAAAAAAATAATTTCTCTATTAAGATTGAAAACATTAATCATATTTTAATTTTTTTAGGTTTATATCTAATAATGATTATGAATGAAATAGAGACTTTAAATTCTAACCTAACCTACTAACAATATAAGTCAATTCAAGTTAGTAAGAGAAATAAATGGCAAGAAATTTTCATGGTACATTATTTTTAATAGTCGGAAACTCAGGTTCTGGTAAAGATTCAATAATTTCTGGAGTTATTAGTAAATATCCTTCGAATTTAAAGCAAATTTATGCACCTAAAAGATATATTACAAGACCTCCCTCAAAATTTGAAAAAAATATATCAATTACTCCAGAAGAATTTAAAAAAATGGAAATAAATGGAAAACTTGCTTTGAAATGGAATATTTACGGTCTAAACTATGGAATACCAATAGAATTAGAAAGATTCCTTAAAAAAGGACACCCTGTAATCATAAATGTTAGTCGTACTATAGTAAAACAAGCGAGAGAAAAATATAAAAATATTAGGGTTATTTTCATAGAAGTTCCTTTTGAAATAACTTTACAACGCATAAAGGATCGGAAAAGAGAAACTGAAGATTTATTAAAAGAGAGAATCGAACGGGCAAAGAAAAATCAGAAGTTTCCCGAAGCAGACTTTTGTATAGATAATACCGGAGATTTGGATGATGCGATTAATGAATTATTGGATTATATCATTAATATCATGAATAAAATGGAAAAGTAAACAATTTGAATAAATCTTTTTTAGCAATAATCATTATATTTAGGAAGAAACAAAATTTCTATAAGGCTTAGAAAAGGCTCTCGTAGTATAGAAAAAATTGATAACCGAGCAATTTTTGTACAATGGTTAGTATTGGGGACTGTGAATAACAGCAGATATTTTGCTTTAACAGCTATCCCTAGGGGGGGGTTCGATTCCCCCCGAGAGCCCACCGAGAGCCCAGGCAACTTTAAAACTAGCTGATTCAAGAGTAAATTAACCAATGCTAAACAGAGAGAAAGATAAACTCCGAGATTTGCCTGGATGGAAAAGAAATGCACCTGTTCCAATTTGTATGGGTGGAGATTATAGGGCCTTAACTTTTTGTTGTAAACCAGGATTTTCTTTAACATTTGGTTTTAAATGCAAAAGAGACGAAAAACTTTTAGAGTTAGGCATTTCTGCTGAGGAATTTATAAAAATAAAGGAAGAATTTTCAAAAGAGAATGATTGGGATTTCGATATTACATGTTTTGGCTCAATTTCATATTGTTGCATGCGCAGAGGAGGCTGTCCAAGGAGAGATGTTGCTTTAGTTGAGCGCTACCCAGGGAAAACTATTGAAGAAATTATGAAGATATATTACGAAAAGAAAAAAGAATTATCTAAAAAAATCTTAGAAAGTGTTAATGATCCTGATGGGAAGGAGAAGATTAAACCATATTTAGGACTATTTTAAAAACCAATGATGATATTATAAACCCTTGCAAGGTCGTCCTCGAATATCTCATTTTCTATACTCGAATCATTCTAATAAAATTCTAAAGACTCTTTTATAGTTTGTTATCAATAGCTTCTAATATCTCTTCGATTGAAGGTCTATCGGTTTTAGTTCCAACATACCTCCAAACAATTATTCCATTCGAATCAATTAAGTATGTCGTGGGTATTGCCAGTTTAATTTTTATCATATCATAATCAATAGGCTTCCCGAATACATTATATTCCATAGAAATTTTTGCATCTTCATCAGAGACAACAGTAAATTTGTAGTTTTCTTTTTCAGCAAGTTTTTTTAATGCTTTTGCTCTATCAGTTGATATTGCGATTAAAATTATATTTCTTTTTTCAAATTCAGCGATACTTTGATTTAATTTAGAAAGCTGTTTTTTTCAGTAAATTCACCAAGCACCCCTAGAGAAGTCTAATAAAATGCCTCTATTGTTTTGGATTAGGTTTATAAAATCGACAGCATTTTCAAAAACATCATTTTTATTTATCATTGGTGCTTCTGATCCTAACAATAAACCCTTTTCAGGATTTGAAATGTGCTCTTCTGTCATAAATTTGTTAAAAGCTAAATTAAATTTAAGAAGAATGATAATATTTTATAAGAAAATCATTTCCTTTTAGTCGGATGATAAATAGGAAATTTTATAAATAAGTATCAGTTTTTTCTAGTTAAGATGATACTAGAGGAAGTTCTTCCACATCCGTCGCGTGAAGAAATTTATATTAATCAGATCGTGACACCTCATAATGATGTTAAAGAAAGCGACAAAATTATAATAAACCGTATTCTTTTAAAGGAAGTCGCAAGGGAAAGTATTGAGATAGCTAATTAAATTATAATTCTTCTATTTAATAAAAATTTTAAAAAAAAAATAGAGAAAATTTATCTATTTATTTTTACACATATTAAGGGTATTATATAACTTATTAAGAATGCCAATAGTGCATATCTGAAGAATCTGTAAAAAGCGCTATCGATTTCCAACAGGTACTCAAGAGGAATAAAAATAGCTAATGCAATTGCTAAGCCTATTAATAAATTGATAAGTTTCTTTTTGTTAGTTAATGACGAGGGATCATATTTTATATATTCCTGTTCTAAAATATATCCTACTCCAAATCCTAAAATTACACCTCCAACCAGACCGAAGGCTCCTGCATCGGCGTAAGAAGGTGGTGTTGGTGTAGTAGCTAATTCTAAGCCCGCTTTTGGAAATAATAAAGTTCCAACTAGAAATAGTCCAACAGAAATGATTATAGCTATTATTATCTTAACAATGAAATTGAGTTTATTAAAATGCTCTGTGAGAATTGGTTCTAAATAGATAAATGCTAATAATACTCCTATACCTATTAGCAATCCACCAATAATATCTTGTAAATCATGTACTCCTATTATTACTCTTGAGATTGCAACAAGAAAAATTAAGCATGAAAGAATTACAGGGATTACCGGAATTTCTTTATACTTATATTTATCCTTAAACTCATTGCCTAAATATCCCCAATATGACACCGCAGTTTGTGAATGCCCCGAGGGAAAGCCGTAGCTAGGCTCTATTAAGCCGTAATCTTCTGATGGGTCAAAATTAGTATTAGGTCTCTTGTCTTGAAATATGTCTTTAACCCATTCATTAACATAGTAAGAAAACAATATGCTTAAAAGTAAATTCTTAGCTAATGTTTTACTATAAGTCAAAAATAAAATAATAATAATCACTAAAAAAACCACAGGTTCACCAAGATAAGTTATAGCTTTAAATATTGCTCGCATAGAATCTGATTCACTATAAAATTCCTCGTTTAAACCAAAATAGCATAATATTATCCCCGCGACTAGTATGATTAAAGAAACAATCCCTATTACCATTAATCCACGCTTAGATAAATATTCCTTTTTTTCGGACATATTTTTTTACCAAAATAAAGTTGATTAAAAAGTCTATGTGTTAAATTTACTAATAAATCTTTTTGTTTTAGGAAGATGAAGAATTTAAAAAACACTAGAATAAAGGTGGGTGAATATGCACAAGTTTTATTAAAGTTTAATCAATCTGGATGTTTGTACGCTTTTCATCAATTTTTTTCAATCGGACTTCAAGAATTCCATTGGTATAACGAGCTTTTGCAACATCTGAATTTACGGCTGAAGTTAATTTAATTTTTTTATAATAATGCATTTTTGCTTTTTCTTTAGTGGAAATAATTAAGTTATCATTTGTTGCTTCAAGTTCAATATCATCGCGATCCACTCCAGGCATTTCACAAATAACAACTATCTGATCTTCTTCTTCACTAACTTCTGTTAAGGGTTCTCTTGCTTTTTGGACTTCAGGTTTGTCAGAATACGGTTTTGTCTTAATATTACCAAATGAATCTATTGTAGGTTTACCGTCTTTATTGAGGTTAATATTAAAACCATACATTATTGGAGAGTTTAAACCGAATTTAGACTTATTCTTTCTGAATTCTCTCATAAGATCTTCCGGGGAAAGATTTTGAAACTCAGGTGGTAAATTTTTTGAAATTTTTTCGAATAGATCATTAAAAAGCTGTCTAAATTGTTTTGAGCCAAAGAGTTTATTAGGATCTATGAGAAACTTGTTAGGATCTGAAAAGAATTTACTTGGATCACCAAAAAATTTGGAAAAGTCAAAAGGATCTTGTTCCTCATCTTCATCCTCCTCATCATCATATTTATCTTTTTTAGGCATGAAAAATCATCTCATTAATAACATTTTTCTGCGAATGTAAGATATAAATACATGGTTATAAATTTCACCTTAAATTTTTATTTGTCTATTTAGATATAAATACATAATAGCTTAAATGTTAGGAAAAAAAAATTTTTATCTATATTAGAAAATGTTTTTCCGAATATCGTAAACATTTATGTAATATTCCCAATAAAAGTAAAGTTATTGGAAAGTAAAGGTATATTATTAAAATTAATGGAATGAAATCTTATGTATAGTGAATTAAGTGACGATGACAAGGCAATGTATTTGGATGTTTTACGTGAAGCTCCAATTATGCCCTTTTCGAACTTTGTGAGTCGTGGTGATATCCCAGATAAAGTTGACATTGCTAGACCAAGGAGTTATATAGATCGAGAAGTCTTTAGGCTCGTACAACAAACTTCTAGGGACAGAAGTAGCAGATTAATTCCCTTGTTGGGAAGCGCAGGTTCAGGTAAAACCCACGCGTACCACTCATTTAAGGATATGGAAAGGGAGAACAAAAAGAAATTAGAACAATCACAAGAAGTTCAAGAAATAGAAGTAGGCGTTTTATCTGTAGATTGGACAATTGTTTATGTTCCTAGTCCCCCTGCGAGTATTCGTGTATTACTTCATGTATATACTTGTATTATCGAGGAACTCGGTGCAGGACTATTAGATACTGTTTCTGAAAGATTAATTAAAAAGTGGGGTGGCGAGAAAAAAGGATTATTTCAAAAACCTAAAATTGATGAAGTAATTCAAGTTGGTATCAGGGAATTTCCTGGTGTTTTTGCAGATTGTGTGAAAGCATTAGTTACTTATCAATTAGATAAAAATAAGAAGGCTTTAGCAGAAAGATGGCTCCTCGGAGAAGGCTTAGAGGATGAGGAATTAAATGATTTAGGAATAAATTCTGTTGTTGAGGAAGATGATGTGTGCTTAGCCCTTATTAAAATCATCACGGAGAATTTAGATAAAGTTCTAATTCTATATTTTGATGAACTCGAGTCGCCCTATCGCATGTTAGGTGAAGTTGCTGAAAGAAAGTTTTTGGAAATTTTAAAGAGATTGTATAATGAAGTGAAAGGATTAGTCATTACTATAGCTGTGTTAAAGGAAATATGGCCAAGAATTATTGAAATAGCAGACGCCCCATTACGCTCGAGAATGGAACCAGAACAAGAATTAAAACCATTCAGTCTAAATGACCTTAAAATATTTTTCTCCAAATCCATGGAGAGTTTTTGGGAGGATAACAATTTAAATCCTCCTTTATATCCATTATTTCCCTTGAATGAAAAATTAATTGAAATGATTTATGAAAAGACTAAAGGAAATCCAAGGAATTCTATTAAACTTTGCAGAAGATTTATTGACAAAGTGGTTATGGAAGAGATGACTGTAGAAGAGCTTTTAGAAGTAGGAGCGGACATTGTTGCAACTGCTAGACCTCAATCGGATGTTGAAGAAGAAGCAGTAGATTTTTCAAAACCCAGAGAAGTTATTAAAAAGACAATTGAAGACATATTGGCAGAAGAAGAATATTCTATAGATGTAAATCCTCAATCTGTTGCCGGTGCTACTTTAAAGTGTATTAATATGGTGGGTGATAATAAAGGAAAGAAATATAAAACTCAAATGGAATTTAAGTTTAAAATGGGTAAAAGAGCGCAAACTTTAGCTGCTTTGATCGAAGCAGAAGGTAGAAAATGGGGTTTGGAAATTCCATCTATTAAAACTTTCGATAGAAGCGCGGGAGTAGCAGGGTATTACGCTGCAAAACGTTTAAAAGATGCGATTTCAGAAAAAGTAATAGATTATGGAATTCTAATAGTACCCCAGGGGACTGGAGGCGCAAAGTATGAGATGATTCTAAAAGACAATCCGGATATTCATAGGGTAGAGTTAAATAATGAGATTGGAGAAGAATTGATTAAAAATGCCTTAAAATATCCAACGCAAAGAGGATGGGATATAGCTAAGATTATTTTTAAAGATATTGGTGAATATATACCACCTAAAACAGAAGAACCTACTCTAGATGAAGATTCATCAGAATAAATTAAATATTTGTTAAATTTTCTTTTATCTTATTTTTTAATCCTTCTAATTCTTTTGCTAATCGAGAAACTCTTTGTATATTGTTTTTTAATTTTGTTAATTCACTTATTTTTTCGTTTTCTTCAAAGTAATTTGAAATATCGATTAACCTATCTACTGGATCGACTAATAAATCATCTAGATGTAATTTATTATCCTCAAATTCACTGGTGATTTTTACTATTTCTTTCTGAAGATTCTCACGTTCTCTTAGTAAGTTAGGGAACATACCAACTTGTTCGCCTTTATTTTCTAAAAATGAAGCAATTTTCTCTTCTTGTACGAGTGTTGCCAACTCTGAAGCTTTGAGGAAACTTTTCTTTGCTTTTCTATATTCTTTAACGATTAATAATTCTTCAGCAACTTTAACTTCTTGTGCAAGTTTTTCAGGAATTTCTTCACCAATATCAATCAACTCTCTTGCTTCTTGGAGAAGGCCATCGTCTAGCATTTTTTTCGTTCTCTCATTCAAAATTTCTTTTATAATTTTAGGTTCTTGTAGTTTTTGAACCAAGCTTAATATTGAATCTAAACCATCTTTTAGAATTTCAGTCATCTTGTTCTTATCGGTGGAAAAATCTTGAATAACCTTTTCTTCAATATTTTCAAAGATGCTTTTTAACGAGAGTAAATCCTCTCCTTCTTGTAATATAAATCCTAAATAGAGATTATCTTTATCAATAGACTCAGCATTAACTATATTAGAATAATAGCGATTGTTTTCATCACGAATAGTTACATCTGAGTAACCTTTTTTTACATGTTTTTCAGAAAATTCTTTTAATATAGTGGTTGGTATTTTATCGTCTTGTTTTAAATAATATTCTGCTAATATATTTGGTCCAAATGACTGATCAATTTCGTAAAAAATAATGGCTTTTGGCATTTTAATTAAGGTCTGTTTTTAAAGTTAATAATTAAGAGTTAATAATAGATTTTAAATTTTTATTGGATCTTATAAGATCTAAAAATATTAGAAGAAATTTTAAAAGAAACAAACAATAAAGTGTTGAAAATGGCAATAATTGAAGATACATATTGTGAAGCTTTTGAAGGGCTATGTATCCAATTAATGGTAACAGCCCAAGATGCTGAATTTTTAACTAAGGCTGTAAACGCGTTTACGGCGCTTCCCTTAACTGTATTTGGGGATGCTGAAGGAGGAATTGTAAGGTGGCTTAGTGAGAGTGAAACTATTGACGGTAGATTAGGTTCTATTGTTCAATTGTGGGTAACTGGGACTGGCAAAAAAGCTACTGCAAAATTTTATGATCAATTGGGAAGAAGAATGAGACAAGGCATTCTAGTAGTGCCTACTACTGCCGTTTTCGATTATTATCCAAAAGCAGTTGAAAATAGTTTTAACATGATGAATAATGTAGGACATTGCGGGGATGGATATGAATGGATAATAGAAAATTTCAATCGAAAACTTATTTCGGTCCCTATAATGATGGGCTATGATTTTCTAATAGAAGAAGAAATCTCCTATGCTCCAGGAGTTATGGGAGGTAATTTATGGCTATTTTGCGATTCAATTAAATCAGGAATAAAGGTTGGAAGAGAAGCTATAAGAATAATTGCTGAAATTGACAATGTCTGTACAACATTTGATGTATGTTCCGCCGGTTCTAAACCTGAAACAAATTTTCCTGAAATTGGACCATCAACAAATCACCCATATTGTCCAACATTGAAATCCAAGCTCTCACCGGAAGAATTTAAGGTTCCTGATGGAGTATTATCTATTCCAGAAATAGTATTTAATGCTTTAGATATTGAAACCATTGAAAAAGCAATGTTAAAAGTAATTGAGGGAATTATTGATTTAGAGGGGCTTATTAAAATTTCAACAGGTAATTATGGAGGAAAATTAGGTAAATATAAAATTTTTTTACGAGAATTAGGTTTAAAAGAGTTTTATTTTTCTTAAATTCAAAATTTTATGAGCTTTCTAATTTGTCAGGTTTTTGAAATTTGTATTTAGTATAAATTTTCCCATAATTATTTGAGAAGATCTCACTAATTTTTTCTAAGGGTACATCAGTATAAATTCCCCAATCTTCGGCATACTCCACGAATAGGTTTCCTTCTTTATCATGATGAGATAACAAGGCGTCTTTTTCTCCATCAAATTCTACTGTCGGAACGTAGCCTGCCTTAATTGCTGTATCTTTATCAAATACAGGAGTTAGTTTTCTCCATATTCCATCAAGATATAATTCACTATATCCGTGACAATGAAATGTCCGAGTCCCCATTAATTCTTCGATCCAATTAGGAATTTTATGATTTATGATATCTATCATGTGGATTCTTGCAGGAATACCAACTGCTCGAGCAAAAGTAGATAATAATACGGCTTTTGACATACAGAAACCATTACTTCTGCGTAATGTAACAGAAGCTTTAAGATTTGCTCTATTACTTGGATTATATGTATACATATTATACTTGATTTGATCCCTAACCCAGTAAAATAGAGCGATCGCTTTTTCTTTATCAGTTTTCAATCCTTTAGTAATTTCTATGGCTTTTTTATATACACGACTTTTGTCAAAATCAAGAAACTCTGTTGGTTGTAAATATTCTTCCATAGTCATAATAATGTAAAAAAAAGATCGTTTTATAAGATTTGCTTTAAATAATTAAGGACTGATCTTATTACATAAGAAGAGTGCAATTAAAGATTAAGTTAAAACCCAAGATATAAGATAATAGTTCTATATTCAATAGTAAAATAATTTAAAAATAATAGCTTAAAAATAAATTTAAATAATTCAATTTTTACTTAAAATTCGAGAATATTAACTTAAAAACTGTGAAAGATCTTGGAAGTTGCATTAATTTTAAGTCGTTTCGATCCTCTATACGGCCCCAAGATAGTTTTAAAAGCACCTCAATCATTAGAGGATGAAATTGTGAGTAAGATTCCTTCACTAATGGAGCTTCCAACTAAAGGTGTATTTATTCATATATTTGGAAAATTAAAAACAGCAAATTTATTTTTCAAACTACTCAGTCCATTTGCTAGAGGTGGATACGAGAGTTTTCTACTGTCACTAGTCACTGAATCAAGTACAAATTTAACTTTAATGCTTGCCAATGAGCTTCTAGCCGGATGTGCTCAATATATCATAAAACTTGATGATGCATATAGGGCTTTCGATCATGAACCTAAAGATTTTAAAGCTGATCCTAACAAATTACATGAAATTAAAAACTTCTTTTTTTCTTATTTTGAATCAATTAAACCCGCAATTAAGACCTTAGTAATGGCTGAACACCGATATCAGGCTCTATTTAAAGCAGCGAGAGATGCTATTTTCATAATGAATCGGGAATCAGGAGTAATAGTTGATGTTAATTTAGAAGGAGAAAAATTAGTCGAAAAAACAAGAGAAGATATTATAGGCAATGAGGCTTTACAGTTTGAATTGTTTGATGAAGGTTTAGTTGATCGAAATATGGTAAAACATCTAATTGATCAACCACCTCCAATTATTTCTAGAATAAAAAAATCTACAGGCACGCAAATGTATTTAGAAGTTAGTGTAAACGAAATACAACTGGCAGATCAATATTTTATTCAATATCTATTTCATGATATAACTGATATACATTTGATTGAAGATAAACTTAAGGAGCAAGTTAAAAAGACTGATATTTTGAATAAAATCATAAGTATAGCTAATCAAGCGAATAATTTATCTGAATTGTTAGTGAAGATAAGAGATAGTTTTATTGATTTATTTGATCTTAAGGGATGTAGCATTTATTTAATAGAAAAATCTCAAAATTTAGCAAGAATTAAAGTACATAAAGGATTTCCTTCTTATTTTGTCCTACAGAATAGTGAATTAGATATTAACAAAGATCCTTATGATTTTGTGTTTACTAAAGGAGTAGCACTTATTAATGACAATTTTCCAGAAGTAACTAAAAGATTTTTTGAAGGAATAGAAGTTAGCTCTACTGCAATAATTCCTTTATTCTCAAAGTTTGAAATTATTGGCTCATTACATATGGTCTTTAAAGATAAAAAATCGCTATTACCTGAAGAGATGGAATTAATAATTACAATTGGGTTGGAATTAGGTACCGCAATAGAAAGGATGCAAAATAAAGAAGAACTACGACAGAGTGAAATACAGAATAATATTCTATTTGAGCATATTCCATTCTCGATTTTCAAAATCTCGAAACATGGTATATTGTTAGATGTTAAACTAGATAAAAAAATTGAAGCAATTATAGAACAGATGTTTACTACAAAAAATTTTATAGGAAAACATATAAATAAGCTTCTACCGCTCGAAACTGCAGAAGAGGCTCAAGAAAAAATAGAACAAGCTCTAAATGACAATGAATCTAAAGAAATGAAATTCATTTTACCAATAGACAATAATCAAATAATCTTTCAATCAAATATAATTCCCCTTGGAGATAAAGAAGTCTTAGTATTTTTACAAAATTTAACAAGAACCTGGTAGAATTAGTATTAAAAAATTAGACAATAATGAAATTGAGTTTCATTAACTAGTAAGTGTTTTTAACATACTACTTATTTTCTCACTTTTGTTTTGAAAATCAATAGCAAGGGAGTCATCTCCTAATTCGAGACATAAATTGCTGATATTTTCAAAGAGTGCAGCAGCTTCTCCAAATTCTCCTCCTTCCAAAGCCTTCTGTGCTTCATCCATTAGGTTATCTCTCTCAAGTAAGGGTTTTAATAATGGTGATACTTTTGTATCCATATCTAATAAATCTGCTATTATTAGTATCATTTTCGGACGATTATTAGTATCTATTGCTACGAATCCGTACGTTTTTTGACCCATTAGCCGTTCTATGTCTCCAACTTTCATCGCATCGGGCAAGTCTTGCTTATTAGCGATTATTGCAAATCGAGCATAGGGTATTGCTTTATTGACGAGCTCTATGAAAAATCGGCTTTTCTCGAGATTCTCCAATGTCGAATCTGTCATTAGGAGAACTGCATCACTTCCTCTTATGAACTTTTCCCAGAGAAAGTCGAATTGATTTTGTCCAGCGAAATCCCAGAGGTAGAAGGATAACTTACCGATTTTAATGGTTGCAACCTCGCCTGTTATTGTAGGAATGTGTTGCATTGGGATTTCCTCTGATTTTATTAATCTGGTAGTAGTTGTTTTCCCAACTCCAGAAAACCCAACAATTGAAATTTTAGGTTTTAGGTTTCTATGAATATTGTCAACTATAGGATCTAAAACTTCATTTATTATTACAAAATCATCTTTATTTAGACTATCACCATAATATTCTAAGAATTCTTTTTTGAATTTTTTCAGCTGGGGTTCTATATCTTTAAAATCATCGCCTAATCCAGATACAAAAAGTAAAACTAAATCAGAATTCTCATCGACTATATATGAGAGTTTGTACTCAAAAAATTCATATATTCCAGTTTCGCTTCCAAACTTAGAAAATGCTACTTTTTTAACTTTTTGATATACATTTGTAAAAAGAGAAGTATCTAATCCTTTGGCATAACTCCTCTGATAGACCAATTTATCATTTAAAATTATAAATATTTCGCGTAGCATGTTATGAATCTTGTTATTCTATTATTTTCGTATAAAATTATTGATTTAAATCCTTCTTTAATTCATCTAATATCTTTATCATATCCTCTTTCTCTAAAGTTTCAGAAAATATTACAATATATTTGAAATTAGAATTATGGTTATTTATACTACTTATTACCCTATTAAATAATTTCGGACCCAAGCTTACTACATTGCTTTTTGTTGAAATTATTTCAGGAGATTTGCTTATATTATAGACTTCTTCATATAAATAATATAAAATATTAGCATCAAAATCATTTGATATTTCTTGAATTACAAGGTAATTATCTTGATTAGTTACAAAACAGCTTGTTTTTGATGAATTTTTTAAAAGATTCTTGATACTTTCCTTTAAGGCTGAGGTGTTTTCAGAGAAATTACTAATTGTATTCGAAATTGCATTGTAAGTAGTATAGATTAAGTTTGGATGTAAACTGGTAAAATAAACCGGAATTTCTTCTGGAAGATTTAATTGTTTGATTATCTGCCGTCTTATAAAGGAGAGTAGAGTACCGATCTTTTTCTTAATTATAAGATCAATTTTATGTAGAAATAATATAATTTTCGCGCCAAAATCATGTTTTTTATTGATTTCATAGATTTTTCTAACGTCGTCAATGATGTCTTGAGAATCCGATATCCATGTTGGATAATCGAATATATATATGATTGCGCCTGTGTCGCCAAACGTTAGTATCTGCTTTTGTTCATCTTCTAATATGATCGGTAATGATTGACCAGGAGCGTCAATTAAACTAACTTTTGAATCCATAAATTCATGAATAGAGTACTTAATTCCAATTGTTGTTTCAAGAGGGCTAAGAACTAATTCACTTGGATCCTCCCCTTCAAAAATAACCTTTTTAATGGTAGTCTTGCCCATCGAGGGCTTTCCAATAAAACATACCTTCATAGTAGCCATGTTATAACCTCAAATTTATCTAAAAAATTATCTCTTAGAACTAAAATAAGGAGTTTTTTTACTATCAAATAAAAGAAAAAATATTTAAACTTGAGTAAATAAAAAGGAAAAAGATGATAATAATCTCAATTTAAATTTTAGAAGCGATAAAATCAATAATATCTACTAGTAATATTTTTTCCTTAACTTCTTGACCCATTTCATTATATGCATCCTGCAAATTACCTATACAAAAAGGACAACTTGTTGTCAATATCTCAGCTCCAGATTCTACTGCTTCTCCAATTCTTTCCTTTGATATATCTATTGCCAAATCCGGAAATTGACTTTTAACCCCTCCTCCCGCTCCACAGCACCAAGCATGTTTCCGATTTCTTTTCATTTCAATTAATTCAACACCAGGGATTTTAGTAACCACTTCTCTCGGTATTTCGTATAAATCCATGTGTCGACCTAAATGGCAAGGATCATGATATGTAACTCTTAATTTCTCCCCCACTTCAGGTTTAAAGGGAACTTGATCATTATTAAGTAGTTCAACTAAAACCTCTGTAATATGTTTAACTTCAAATGGTAATTTTTCTCCTAGCATTTCAGGATAATCTTTTTTTAAAGTTCTAAAGCACCCCGCACATGCTGTAAATACTGTTTTAGCCCCCATATTCTTTAATATGTCAATATTGTGCCTCATGAGTTCTTCTACCGATTCATATTCGCCTATACGAGCCCCTATTGAACCACAACACCATTCTTCTTTCGATAAGGCAATTTCCATTCCCGCAGCAATAAGAATATTCATCATATTTTTCAATGTTTCTTGTTGTCTTAAAGGCATAGTACACCCGGCAAAGAAGACTAATTCCCCTTTCTCTTTTATGTTTGAAAATTCTGAAGCCCATGCGAACTTTTTTACCATATTCTCACCGTAAGGATTTCTCATAGAATCATCGTTCATATAATTAATCAAATCTCCGTGCCTATCAAGGGGGGCAAATCCCGTTTTCACTAAGTCTTTTCTTAAGGCATCCCATACTTTAACATGGTCAATCCAATTGCATGTTGGCAAAATAAGATTTTCATTATGCGACATATGGCAGACTTCAGTGCAATTCCCACATTCTGAGCATTGATATACCCAATCCGCGAGTATTTTACTCAAAGGAATCTTTCCTTCTAAAAGACTTTTAAGAACATTCATTCGTCCCCTAGAGAAGTCAATTTCAAAT
>Ga0114930_10000933_pt1 | contig 29455 bp, 28 predicted proteins | sample AnhtaG_FD_87300 | JGI IMG/M metagenome (GOLD analysis project Ga0114930, IMG submission 87300) | Deep subsurface microbial communities from Anholt, Denmark to uncover new lineages of life (NeLLi) - Anholt_01485 metaG | ecosystem: Environmental > Aquatic > Marine > Oceanic > Sediment | place... | reverse complement strand
GCGGGCTGCTACCTTGTTTTCTTCAAATTCCGACATGTTCGGTGCGATCGCCGGGTTACAGGTATGGGGGTAGTTCATCACATCAATGGCCCAAATCTCTTCCGTTTTCTGCTCCATCTGAAGCCTCCTTTTTAGTGAATTTTCGTGGGATAAATCAGCCCTACTAAAGTATTGTGGCCGCGCCTTTTCTTGTCTAGACCAATTCGTGATACCTACGTCCTATAGATAGAGTGGACTCTGGCCAGGTTCGGGCGTAGCAGTTGCAACAAGGGCCGAGGAGTCCGCATGGTCATGCTGAGGTTGACGTGTCCATGGTGGTATCGCGGTTGTGGCAGTGTCTGGTCCGGTTATTGAGGGGGATATAGTAGATTGGGGAGTAAAAGCAGGAGATGCCAAAGGATGACATAGTGAGTTTACCGCGCAGTTAGCATTGTGGTCTGGGAGAGCTAGAGCATCGGTCCTACCCAGGAAATGCCATCTTGTGTAATATCAACCGCGCCAATGCAGCCATCCTGCAAGGCGTACGGGGTGCGAATTAGCCTTTTTATCTTGCCCTCAGCATCTCCGCGAGCGCCGATGAGTAGGCTTCAAAACTGGCACGGTCAAAGAGCACGATAATCACTTCTTTGAGTGAGGCGGCATATTCCTTGAGAAATGAAGCCACGGTGCTTATAGCTACCTGCGCCGCCTCAGCTATTGGATAACCGTAGGCACCAGTGCTTATCGAAGGAAAAGAGATGGTATTTATATCGTTATCAGCTGCCACTTTCAGGCTCTCTCGATAGGCGCTCGCTAGCAGCTCGGGCTCTCCTTCATTACCCCCGTGCCAGATGGGGCCTACCGTATGGATCACATGTTTTGCTTTGAGATTTCCTCCGCTGGTGATTACCGCTTTACCAGTTGGCAATCGCCCTTGACGTGCTACGATTTGCTTGCATTCCTCCAGAATAGCAGGGCCTCCCGCACGGTGGATTGCACCATCCACACCACCTCCGCCCATCAGGCTTGAGTTGGCAGCATTGACTATGGCGTCTGTGGCTTGCTTCGTAATATCTCCTTGGATCAGGGATAACTTGGTTTGGTTGATGAGCACTTCAGTGATTTTTTCCTCCATGTACTTTCCCTCCTAGAATGAGCCTCAGGCAGTTGTCAACCAGTATAGCTACCTCAGGCCTGTACACATTACGCTATACCACTGCAAAGCCGACTCCTAAACCGTGGAGAGTGGACTGGGGATTTGGCGAAGAAGGCATGCCCTGCCTTCAGCATTCACACATTTCACCGGATTGTTGAGTGGATCAGGATTGAAATTCCGATCTCAATTATAGAACAATTTGCTCAGGGAGCAAGACCTTGGTCAACCGAGAGGGGTATGTTTCTTTATTTACCGGCTTTACTCCCGGGCGGTTTCTATCTTGTGGAGAATTCGAGTGCCAACACCTCGACGGGTGATTCGCTTGATGGTAACGTCAGAAAGGCTTGATGAGGTGGTCAGATACTTCTGGACAGCTCGGCCTACAGGTTGAGCTGCAATAATAGCCCACGTTGATGCGATCATGGCTTGAGGCAGTCTCCCCTTACGGTCTTTGCCCCCTAGTATAAGGAAGCAGGCCAACCCGGCCATCATCCCGGCTACGAGAATGTTTGTGCCGCAGAATGGCGATACAGCCAGCTCGCTCTCTCCGCTCTTTAGGCGAGCCAAGCTCTCTGTTGCCGCTTCCCGTATTTCCTCGGTTGGAACATTACCATAAATATAAAAGCCATCGATACTGGCCCTGCCTATCATCCTAACTTTGTAGTCCAATTTCCTGGTCAAGAGCGAAGTAGTTGCGTGTTCAAGGGCGTGATTCTGACGCAAGCTGCTGATAATGTTGCGGTTCATGCATTCCTCCTATGTATATTATATCACATCGACTGGCGGCAACACTGCCCGTGTACGCATTCGGGTGATTTGAAGCCCATCACCTCTTCGTATTAGGAATGAGCTTGATTGCCGAAGGGTGCTATGACAGCGGTTCTCTATGCAGCCTCAAGGTAATGCACCTCAGACTACCACCGCCAGCGGTTATGGCCTCGGGGTGAAAGAAAATAATCTCCACTCCCTTCCTTGCCAGGAGGGCCTGGGTTTCATTATCCAGGGCTGTGTCATAGTGGAAAATGACACCGGGCTCAAGGGGCACAAAACTGCAGGCGAGTCTCTGTTGCTCTGAATCGGAGACATTAATGAGTTCTACACCCTGGTGCCGCATATGTTCGGCGAAGTCGATCTTCTCAACACCTCTATTTGTGAACAAGTAGCTGGCTTGAAATGCCGGGAGGTAGGCGAGGGCTAGGTGTCGGCTTACCCGATTATAGATGGTATCCGGGTGCATGTATCGCCTGGCCTTGGGGATATCGACATAGATAACCTCCTGGAATGCCTTGAGGGCCTTGGAGATGAACTTGTCGATGGCTGGACGGCTGTGCCGCTCCGTTTCCGCCACCAGCACGGCCTCGGTAGATAGCAGCAAACAGCCTTCAAAGGCGTCCTGATGATCGTCGAACTCGATGAATATGGGTATGCCCAGATTGTTCAATGCTTCGCGAACCACGACCTCCTCGTTTTTCCTGGACTCCCAGGCCATGGCTGAGAGGATAGCCCCTTTGCTGGAAATAACCGCGATATCGTGCAGGTACATGAGGTTTGGCATGCCGGCAATCAACTCATGACACTCATTGACATAATCGGAGAGCTCTATAACCTGAACCCCGTGAGAAACCAGGAGCTCACGGTAGCGATCGTGCTCCTCAATGAAGCGGTCTGTTTCGGGGACCCGGTCGAATAGCCATTGCCGGTGATTTTGGTGATTGACTAGCTTTAGCTCTTGGCCTGGCCTGTGCATCATAACCCGAACAAGCCTGCCGAATTCTTCGCAGCCATAGGGTATTTGGGGGGCTACGATTTCAGTCATTCCCTTGTTCCCTCCTTGGGTGGACGCTTACGTACGAGAACTAATAGATTACAGCCATCGGCGCTCAAAAAAAGCTCCAATTGCTCGAAGCCATGTCGTGGTAGGTAGCCCTCGACCTGCGGGCGGGTGTACTTATATGTGAAGCCCAGGTTAATAGTATCGCCTGCCTCCAGCGAGACCTTGTTTGGGCCACATGATATCGTTGTGTCCTTAAGAATCTGTATCCGTTTTCTGGTTCTGTATACAGTGCCCAGGCTGGTCTTCGTGGGCAAAAGGTCGAGATAGAAAAGGCAGCTATACGGGTCGAGACCTCGCTGCACCAGCGGGTCGATGTTGAAGCGCACATTCAATTGCGAGCGGTACACCTGCTCCACTTGCTCTCGCCCTAGACGGGCCGGAAGCAGGTGGCAATCAAACAGAAACAGGTCATCGCCTTCAAGTTGCCTGTAAACCGTTTCCAGAAGATAGTCCGGATCGTAGTTGCAGAAGTTGTTGCCCAGCAGGCATAAGAGGATTGGGGGATTCCAGAACTGCCGCAGTGATGCCAGGTCCTCCATAAAGGCCACCACTCCGGTCTTGTTCACGTCGATATCGGCTACGGTGTTCAAGGCTTCGTCTACCATCTGGCTGCTTATGTCCACTGGGAAGTAGCTAGGCGCGCCCCGCTCCACGAGGGCTTCAAGCAGCATCCGCTCCTTCTCGCCTCTACCCACACCTATACTGACCATGTCGAATCCACTGGATAGATGCCGTGCTATTGAGGGCAGGCTCTGCCTGAGGAGGTCGGTCAGGCGAGAAGCGATCGGGAATTCTTCCGAGCTGCTGAGGTTGAGCCAGTTCCTTACCCCCGAATCGCCGAGATACAGGAAGTAATCCGGCATCTGGCGCTGTTCAAGGCACTGCTGTAGCTTGGCTTCTAGGTCTTCCTTGGTCACCAGCTCGATCTTGTGCAATAGCTCCCCTTTCTATTTGAAGCACTGGAGGCACTCGGCGCGGAGTGCGGCATACGGGTCCTTACCCTCATTGACCCCGACGCTGTAGGCGTACCCCCGACAGCCGATGCACTCGTTCAGGTGCTCACAGCGGAAGCACTTCCCTTCCAGGTAGCGGTCGATGTTTCTGGCATACTGGAATAGGGGGTCTTCATAGATTTCCCGCAGGGAGCGTCTCAGAATGTTGTGCGGATAGATTCCGTCATTATTGAGGGCCGGATTCTCATCGAACTTGGTGGGAGCGCAAGGCCTGACGTTTCCCTCTATGGTTACATAAAGGCTGTATAGGTGCTGAAGGCAGCCACTGGCAGTCAACGGGGTATACGGCAGCCAGTCATAGCCGTAATAGCTTCTGTCAATGTCCAAAATCCTGAGTTTGTCTTCTTTTATCTGGTCACGTGTGACACTGTAATCGGGCAGCTCCTGCTTGGCCCTGCCGGTGGGAGTCAGCACCTCCATGTTGGGGAATATGTTTCGCTGGCGGCAGAAGTGCCATATCTCCTCTGTTTCTCCCAGATTCAGGCTGTTGGTCACGAAGGATACACCCAGCCTGAGTCTGTGAGGGTCTTCCACTCGCGTGAAGCCGGCTTCGATCAGATTGTTCAGGCCCCTAAGTATGCGGCTAAAGGCCCCCTTACGCCCCGCCAGAAAGTCCTGCACTTCGGGGCGCAGGGAATCCAGCTTGCCCATCACCGAGGCATTTTTGGAGTACAGGAATTCGGCCAATTCCCTGGTCATCGTTATGGTATTGCTGAAGATCATGGGGATAATATCCGTGGAATGGATTAGGGAGATCAGTTCTCGAAATTGGGGATGGATCGTAGGCTCGCCACCGCCTATCACTACCACCGACTGTACGCCCAGTTCCTTGCTCTGCCTGACGACATTGGTCAGGGCCTCATAGTCAAGTTCGTTTACCAGTCGCTTCCCGCTCTCAGCATAGCAGTAGCGGCATCGCAGGTTGCAGGAGCGGTTGGTTTCCAGACGGATGGCCATGAGGCGGTCTTCATCCCGCGCTTTGTAAGCATCCTTAGGGTCATAGGTGTAGCCCGCAAGGATCGGAGGGCGATTGAATTGAGAAGGATCGGGCCGACCCTCATGCCTATACCTGACTCTCGGTCCTTTCCACTCCATGAAGCAGGTTCCCCATTGACTCCGAGTGAGTAAAGATTATAACACATGAAGAATAGATAGAAAAGTACAGTAAAAATCTTTGCCTGATTGCTGCCATAAACGCCCTATCGACTCGTGCGCTTCCATTGACACTATACCATATCTAGTGGTAAAAGAGGTTTGAACCCGCATCCAGATGCTAGGAAGGAGTCAGCCTATGGACGTTATAGAGGCTATACGAGTGCGCAAGAGCATAAGAGGCTATAAGCCGGACCCGGTTCCCAAGGAGGTCCTCAGGGAGATCCTGGAAATGGCAATCCGGTCGCCTTCCACTTTGAATACGCAACCGTGGGAGATCACCATTGTCGCCGGGGAAGCGCTGGACAACATCAAGCGTGGTAACGTCGAGATGCTGGCCTCTGGAGAGATGCCCAATCCAGATGTCTTGGTCATGCCTTTTGAAGACGTCTACAGGGAACGACAGGTTGGGCTGGCCAAGCAGCTTTTCGGGCTTATGGGGATAGCCAGGGAGGACAAGGAGAGAAGGGCACAGTGGATGGAGAGGGGCTTTCGTTTCTTCGATGCGCCGGCGGCAATTATCATCGCGGTAGATAGGTCACTGGCTGAATCGTATACCTTGTTCGATGTTGGCGCTCTTTCGCAGACCATCTGCCTGATTGCATTGAAATATGGCCTTGGCACCTGTATTGAGGATCAGGGCATAATGTACCCCGATGTTGTGAGGAGGTTTGTTGGCATACCTGACTCCAAGCGGATAATAATCGGCATTGCCGTCGGCTATCCGGACTGGGACTTTCCAGCAAACAAAGTGGAGAGCATGCGTGACCCCATCTCAAGCATCGCTACCTGGTACGGTTTTTCCGACCTATAGGTTTTTTCGCTCTTTTTCGAGCTATAGGCCACTCTAGTTGGGGCGTGTTACCGCTGTCTTTAGACCTAACAGGTCGCAGCCTTTTTCAACCTGTAGGCCACTCTGATTGCAGCGTGTTTCCGCTTTATATGGATGGCGTCCTTGCCAGCCCTTCGCTTCCTGTCATTCTGAGGGAGCAAAGCGACCGAAGAATCTCTCAGGGTAGACTCCGCGAAGCAATCTCATTTCCAGGGATTGCTTCGTCGCTTTGCTCCTCGCAATGATGTGATGTGGTTAGTGAGCGCAGGGAGAAATTGTGCTGAGCAGTGAAGTGGGAATCTGGCAGGTCAAGCTAACTCTGCCTTACAGCCTCTGAGCGGGGTGCCGGCATAAAATCGGTGATTTGTTTTCAAAAATCAGGGATAGACGCCTTGATAGCCGTCGCCGACGCCATTCGGGCATTCACCCGCTGGACTGCACATTGAGGTCACCCGTGCATCGGTGCCAACGCTCCAGATATAGTGCCCCGTCCCCCCGTTGACCGGGTGGGCCGACTGGGGTGTCGTATCGAGATATGGAAGCTCTCCATCAGGTGGCGATGTAAGGTTGCCCATGGCTATGGGGCCCGGCTCGCCGTCAGCCGTGGGCCACTCAGTATAAGCAACGTAGTAGGTGGTCACCGCTATCCTGATAGATTCATCTTCCCCATCGTAGGCGGTCCCCTGACTCCTGCCGATAGCACCACCTATGCTGATGATCACAATGCCCACGAGTATTGCCAGGATTAGCATGACCACGATCAGCTCGATAAGGGTGAACCCTTTTTTCGACCTTCTCGAACTATGGGCAGTATTACGGCAACTGTGGTTTCCGCTTTCTATGGCTTTAGCTGGTCGCACCGCCTTTTTCGACCTGCAGGCTGCACCTGCAGTGAAATGCGATTCTGATGTATATCGCCACAAGGATGTCATATAACTCCTTTATCTGTTGAGTCTGGATTATCCTACCATGCAGATGTGCCGCTGTCAACATGATATGCTGGGCGAGGCGATTAGTGACACATCTCTTCTTCTCGGGATTTTATTGGTAGCATTCCGTGCTGTCATTGCGGGCCCTTCGCTTCCTGTCATTCTGAGGGGTGAGCCGAAGCCCTGAGCGCAGTGAAGGGAAGGCGACCGAAGAATCTCACTTCTAGATTCTTCGCTTCGCTCAGAATGACAAGGTGGTGGCTCAGAATGACAAGGTGGTGGCGCTCCTGGCAGTGACGTTTGAGGCAGGGTGGCCTGCAGTTGGGAAGAGCGCCACGACCTGTTAGCGGCAATGGAAAGCAGAAACAGACCCCAGTTAGTGTGGCCTACAGGTCGAACAAGCCTATAGAGCGAAAAAGAACGAAAAGAGCAAGGAGCTGAGGAGTTAGTCCGCTTCCACAATGGCTCCCTCCAGCCCCAACACATCCATCGCAACAATACTACTTATGGAGGTCAGCCGTGCCAACAAATCCCCTTTCCCTATAAGGGAAAAGGTTAGGTGAGGCTGCCACCTCTCCTATTTCCTCAGCTCCCTGCTACGGAGAATAACACTCCGACGGTCGGAGCACTATATAAAGATTCGCTCGTTCTAACTCGATTTCGTGATCACGGATATACGTCTTGCCAGCCGTCCTCATTTGCGTCTTCAGTGCCGCTCGCGTTTCCCTCAAACGTGCAGTCGTCTGTGTCGAGGTTCACGCACTCGGAGAACACGTGGCCTGAAGCGTCAACCGACCACAGGTAGTGCCCATTGACGACCGCATCGTCGCGGTTGTTGCCTTCATGTGCCGACGCGGGCGTCTCGTCCAGGTACGGAAGCGCAGGCGCCGTAGCGTTTGTCAGAAATGTCATGTCGATAGGGCCAGCGTTACCTAGCGTGCTCGTAGGATCGGTGGCGCCACTGGTGGGCCAGGTGCTGTTGTTGGAAGCGTAGAAGGACAGCACTGCCGTCTGGAGGCTCTCACGCTCCGCGTTGTAGGCCGTCTCTTGCCCCCTGCCGATGACGCCGCCGATGCTGATGATCACGATACCGGCGAGGATAGCCAGGATCACCATCACGATTAGAAGCTCGATCAGAGTGAACCCCCGCTTGCCGCCAGTTCGCCTTGAGTCCAAAGCTTTCAGCATTCTCATCTCGTTTCACCTCCTTTCTATTTTATTCATTATTGTAGCATGTTATACCAAATTATACTATCTTGTCTAATAGCATTACCTATAATAACATGTTGTTTTGGCTTTGTCAATACCCACTTTGTTACCTTTACTTAATCATTCTAGAACTACTTTGCAGGAACACGGGCGAGGGCAGGGGACTCCAAACTTGGCTCAAGTCATTCCATTGCGGATTCATTGATTATATGAGCGCTATTTTCTTGCTCCTGCGCCAGCCTTTAATCTGCTTCTCTCGGGCAATTGCAGACCGAATGTCAGTGGTCTCCTCATAGTATACCAGTATGGTTATTTTGTATTTCTTGGTGAACCCCTCGATGAGCTTGTTCTTGTGTTGGTAAACCCGCCGCTCTAAGTCGTCTGTAACGCCAGTGTATAGGGTCTTTGATTTATTGCTCATTATATAGACGTAATACTGCTTCGTAGCCTTCATTTTTGTCATTCTGACCCGCCACCATGTCATTCTGAGCCACCACCTTGTCATTCTGAGCGAAGCGAAGAATCTAGAAAGTGAGATTCTTCGGTCGCCTTCCCTTCACTGCGCTCAGGGCTTCGGCTCACCCCTCAGAATGACAGAAAACAAAGAATCTCATAGCCAACCCATATACCATTCATATATAGGTTGTCCCCAGATGAGGGTAATAATGGCTGCAGCAGCAAGGAAGGGGCCAAAGGGGATGGGGTCCTTTCTGCTCCTCAGCCGAAATACCAGCAGGAAGATGGCGACAAGCCCTCCAGTTAAAATACCCAGCAATAGGGCCAGAAAAACCAGGGGGAAGCCGGCGACCATTCCTATGAGCCCGGCGAGCATAACATCGCCGCCGCCCATACCGCCGCGTGAGATGAGGAAGGGCAGGAGCATCAAGCCAAATCCTAGCGCTCCCCCAAGAAGGGCGCTTAGAACACCGATATCAGGCCAAGAGGTCGAAAAAGGCCAGAAGAAGGAAAAGACAAAGGCCAGAGCCAGCGCGGGGTAAACCACTACATTGAGGATCAGACCCTGCTCCAGGTCGATGACGAAGATCACCAGAAATAGGCTGGCATAGATAAGGGCGATGGCAAGCTCCAAGCCGAGCCCGTAGTGCCAGGTGAGGAAGGCGAAGATAAAGGAGGTTGCCAGCTCAACGATTGGGAGTCGAATTGGGATTGTGGCGCTACAGTAGCGGCAGCGACCACGAAGCCAGAGGTAGCTGAAAACGGGCATCAAATCCAGTGCCCCGAGGCTGTGGTTGCAGGAATCGCAGTGTGAGCGAAGCCTAACTATCGACTTGCCCGCAGGCAGACGGTCGATGCACACATTGAGGAAGCTACCTACAACAAGACCGAAAATGGCGAAGACAAATATCCACAGGGTCATAGAACTTTGAGGACCAGCCCAAGGTTCACCATAAACTCGGCGACAGGCAAATCCTCAGGACAGGGCAAGGGGGGGTCCAGAGGTTGGATGGGGTAACCGATTAATGAAGCCACATTCAAAGCAAAAGACACACCGGAGGCAGCAGCGCCGGTGAGGTAGATGGGCACCTCAGGGCTTAGAGGGTTCTCCGGGTTGCTATTGTTATAGAAGTCTATGGTGCGCGTTATCTCATCGCTAATACGCCCCACCGCATAGTCTTGAGAAACCACCCCCTCTCCGAGAAAAACGCTGCGTACCAGGGTGGGAATATCATCGGCAGCAATGACTAGCTCCACGCTATTGCTCTCACCATTGGCTATAATGGCATCCTGTCTATTCACTGCCCTCATTAGGGCTAGTGGCTTCAGGTCGACAGCGTAAGGCCTTAGCCCCGCCTCTCGAATTGCCCCCATAAGGGCATGAAGCGGCTCCTTGGGAACGGCAAGGACATAGACTTGAGGCGTATCGGTTTCCGTAGGCAGAAGCTGCCAGTGGAGGTAATTATCCTCTTCAGAAACAGACAGGACCCGCCTTGCTTCTCGGGAAATGACCCCAGCCAGCTCCTTCTTAGGCACCGGCGGCACGCTTATTACTCGGGACATTGTCCTAAGCCCGGGGAGGGCACAGACCACCCGCCCACTGGTTAACCCTCGTTCCTCCAGGGTGCTCTTAATCACCCCTCCCATACCTTGCGCATCAGCCACCTGACCCATCGTTACAAACTGGGGATTAAAAGGCACGCTGTCCCATGACTCCACGGCACCCTTCTGGAAGGTAAGGATCCTCAGGGTGGTGCCCTCGACACTCAGTGATATAATACGTTTTTCAGCCAACCCCTATGCTCCTTGGATTATTATTTCTATATTGAATTCCAAACTCCAGGTGTCAGACGCTCCGAGATTAAGTTCAACGTCCGTGATGCGCAGGGTATCGTAGTCCGACTCGCGCAGCTTTTCGAGTTCGTCAAGGAACCTGATTATCTGGCGCGTCGTTCCGCTGGTGTCTATTTCAATGGTCATGGCCGTATAACGGGTCCCGGCGATTGTTAACGATTTGTTATCATACCCGTAGTCGTATTCCACCTTGGCCTTGACCGCGGCTAGGTGGATAGCGTCGAACACCGCCACGTTATCTACCGTGATAGGAATAGGGGCCTCCGCCAGCTGGCTTTGAAGGGGGGCCAGCTCCCTGGAGAGTCGATCGACATCGTTATCCCAACTCATCCGCTCGATATTTGCCTCCGTTTGCTCGATATCTTTAGCTACGGCTGCTTTGTAACTGACGGCCTGGTAGTAGAAGACACCGAACACTACACCGACTATGAGTAGGACAACAATAGCCAGGACAAGCACAAGCTGGTTCCGGGTAAGCCCTCTCATCCGCCACCTCCACTGGACAGCGTGGCCACGATTTCAAATTCCATCGTGTCTCCGTCCCAGGACTTAACGACGACCGGGATGACGAACCAGCCTGTTTCCTCCAGCGCCCGGGCATAGTCATAGACGTAGGCCCGCTTCGTTGCCGTGCCCACAAGGTTTATCTTAGAACCACTCTGCTCGATCTCCTCCAAAATGATTCTCGTGCCCGGCCTGACATCATCGATGTCGTAGATTATCCCATTGTCCCCGCCCCAGTCTATAATGCTCGCGAGGAAGGTCTCGTAGTCCTGGTCTATGGTAGCCAGACGGGCTTGGGCAGCTGCGATGTCCGCTCTCAGTTGCGTCGCCTCTGGCCCCTTAGCTAGCCACTGAGCCTCCTCTATTTCTAGCTGAGCGAGCTCAGTCTCCAGAGGGGCGGTCTCCGCCTGGACACCAGCCCTTAAATAGATGAAGGGCCCTGGCAAAGCGAGCATCACTATAACTAGGATCACCAAGACGACGGTCAGCTTTGATATCTTACGAGGCTGATACTCAGGGGGTAGAAGGTTTAGATCTACTATCTTTGGTCGGCGTTCTACCGGTTGCTCCGATACCATCTGTATTCCTTTCCCCAAATGCTAATCGGAAATCTACCACAATAATTGCAAAAAGTCAACAAGCTAGTCTATTTGCCATGAAAATACGCTGATTTGCTGTGACAGCCAATACTTCGATGGTCCCGGGGTCTGGCGCACGTAAGCCGTTACGGTGGCACGCACGTTTCCAACCGCATCCTTCGCTGAAGAGGTGATGATGTAGTCCTGGTAGCCCTGCACCCGGACCCAGGTGCATTCCGGATTGCCGCCAACGTAAATTTTTGAATTTATCGTTGCGCTTCCGGGTACATTATAGAAAACGACTGTATACCACCCTGGCTCAGTAACCGAGTAGACCAAATTCAAAGCTGCGGGGCTCTCAGACCCATTACCCAGCTCGTCCTCAACGAATGGTCCTACTGGCCATGTATCATATTGCCCCTTGTATAGAAGGAGCTGAACAATATAAGAACCCTCAAAGGTGAAGGCCCAATTTACCCGTATATCTTCGCTCCCCGGCACATAGACTTGAAAGAGCCCATATCCACCGGGGGCAAGGGCTGTAAGGTTCCCATTAGTAAAATCAGCCCCGTGATCTTCGTCAAAGGGGTCTAGATAAGCGTAGAGCGTTTCGATAGGCGCGGGGGCGTCGCTGGCCTCCACAATGGTGATAGTGGCATTATAGGCACCGACTGTGGGCGGAGGATCAGACGGAGTGTAGTAGGCGCCGGCTCCCTGATCGGCCTCTGGGCCTTCCTCACGAGCCTGGACAAGCTCGATGATGGCCCAGTCTACGCCAGCTTCGGCGGCATAATAGGCATCGATGTTATCGCCAGTGTTTGAGGTTAGCATGAGGCTGGTGCTGGCATACGCAAGCAGCGGGCCGATGACAATCGAGCCAAAGATCATCACCACCAGGACCCAGACCAGGATCTGCCCCTTTTCATCCCTGGCTATCTTTAGTTTGCGCCTTGACCTAAGCACCAAATGGTCTCCTCAGCAGGCTTAGGCTACTTTGGCTCACCTGGCTACCAGCCACAGGTCGCCGGATATGATCACAGCATTGGCTATAATAGAGCCATTGATGACCGTGCCCCCCTGAGAACTAATACTGACTGTAGCATCCGGGTCGGAGGCATAGATGAAGCCTTGGAAGTAGGCATCGTTTGAGCTTATCTCTATCGCCTTCTGTCCAGGTGCGCCGTATATATCGCCTGCCGTAGCCCAGAGGAGCATGCCGCCGTAGTATGCGGTGAGATTTACGCCATTGCCAGTAACTTTTATAGTGGGGGCAATGATGGTTACGTGGCCGGTGGTGCCGGCGCCGATAGTGACCTTGCTGTCAGAATAGTAGACACCGGGCTCCAAGACCCCGTTCAGGGTATCCCCGAAATCGGTGAAATAGGGGCCATCGTACCAGCCCGGCTGGAACTGTTCTGGCATCCATATCGGGGGGAAACCATGCTCCGTCCACGGCTCAATGAGCTCGGGATCTGGGTTAGCCCCGTCCACCGAGACATCCGGGGCTTCAAGTGTGCCGGTTATTGTGTTTTTATTGCCGCCGATGCTGACTGTGCCCCCAGAATAGACATTGCCGTCTATGGTTTTACTGCCGCCTGTGATTGTTAATCCACCGGGGCCACAAAAGATGGCATAGGTGAGAGGCAGTTGGGGAGCCGACTTGAGGAAGACAAAAACGGTCCCTGAATCCTGTGTTTGCCCGCCTATGCCGTTAATGGTAGACACGATGTCCACCTTCAGGTAGTTGGGCTGAGATTTGAAGACAAGGCCGGTGGGCTCTTTGAGGTAATCGAGGTCATTGGGGTCGTTAATGTGTTGCGCAATGACAACTCCTGAGGCGGCGTCACTATAGTCGGTATAGCGGGTCAGCGTCCCATCAACCGCCAGCTTGTAGCCGGCGACAAACTCCTGCTTCCCCTCAGGAGCGAATCGCCAAAACTGTAGCGTCGGCGCGAAAAAGGTCGACTGGGTGCCATCCTCAACAATCCACTCAGCTACCTGGCGTACTTCGTTGATCACAGTAAGCTCATCGGTTTGCTCGGGGGGCACTTTGATGAACTGATACATCGCTGTGCCCACCAGGGGCAGGATCATACCCATGATCGTAATCGCAACTATTACCTCTATTAAAGTGAACCCCCGCCTATTTCGCCACTTCATCATAGCCTCTCCTCCATGGTCGTCTTCCCTCTATAAATATACTAGTGTTTCTATTATTGCACGATAGATTTCAGGCGTCAATTACTCGTAGCCTCATTTATCTTCACTTTTATTACATAGTCGCAGACGATTCTAACATCTGCCCCGTTGACAGTGAATATTTGACCCCCCTATTGGCAGGCGTAGCTTACGGTTGCCGAATCAGTCCCTATGTTGTTGCCTGTTACTAGGTAGAAATAGACCGTATAATCTCCAGGGGGCACCGTGTAGGGTGAGGTGGAGGTCACCATATCACCGTCCTTGAATGCTATCAAATCCCCGAGGTCAGATGGCGTGCCCGCGTATATGTATAACTCTATGGCCTGTACCTTATCTATAGCCCAGAAGGCGCTGATCGGGCCCTCGTTAACTGAAGTAACCACGTAGTAATAACCCTGGCCGCCATTCAGCTTGGGTATATCGAACCCATCTTCGTGTGAGTCTGTGCACTGCACAAGCTCGCCATATTCCACATTCGCCTTGTAGGCCACAACTTGTTGGGGCTTGCCTCCCGGATAACTTACCGTCATGGTGATCTGCTGAAATACTGTACGGTCAACGTCAGGCACTTCGCTTACCAAGTAACTGACATTGAAGCTCGCTGGGGATTCGCAATGTAATACGCAATATTCAACGCCGGTCGAAGCCACTATAAGGTTGCCATCAAGGTCAATAAGGTAGTATTGGTAGGGGGCTTCTGCATCGTAGGCCTGGGATTTGATGTAGTCTATCTCCGATTGGGCGATCTGCTGTGCTGTAGTCAGCTGGTTGTCAAGGAAGGTGCCCCAGATGCCTACCGCGAGCGCCTGGAACAGCCCAGTAAAGACCACGGCCAGCAGCACTACCCCTATAACCACCTCTATTAATGTTTGCCCTTTTTGGTTCATATCGCTAGCCACCTATCTGGCCGGCTATCCCGTATATCGGCTGAATCATGGACATGGCGATAAGGGCGACGACACCGCCAACAAAGATGACCAGTATTGGAGCTAGCATCCCTGTTGCCCTGGAGACTGCCTTATCTGTCTCAGTCTCATAGAAGTCGGCGACCACCTCTAGGTTGGCCTCCAGTCTACCACTCTGCTCGCCAACAGCGGCAACCTGAGTAAGCATTGAAGGAAATACAGGATGGTTCATCATTGCCCGGGAGAACATTTGCCCACTGTGGACATCGGTACGCACCTGTGAGAGTGCGTCCTTATAAATGGCATTGTCGGTTGTTTGAATCACCAGATCCAGCGCCTCTGTCAGGGTTACACCGCCACCGAGCAAAGTCGACAGGTTCCTAGCTACTCGGGACATAGTTCCCCTAATACTGACATCCTTGAGTATCGGTATTTTTAAAACCAGTGCGTCCTTAGCCCGCTTTCCCCTCGGCGTCCTTGAATACCACCAGGTACCACCGATGATCAGCGTCAGTCCGATGATTAACCACAATGCATTAGGAATGGATAGTGTAGTAGCTTTGAGGAAATCAGAAATTGCCACCATTATCCTGGTTATTATCGGCAGATCGCCGGCGCCAACCTCAGCGAAAAGACCGCTTATCGCCGGTACAACGAAGGTCAACAAGACGATCACTGCAATAAGAGCAATGGCAAGCACAAAGATGGGGTAAGCCAGCGCCCCCCTAACCTTAGCCACAATAGCAGCCTCTTTTTGCATCTGGACGGTTATCTGCTTCAGCATTAGCTCTAGGTTGCCGATCTCCTCACCCACCTTTGCCATGCGAATGTAGAATGGAGAAAATACTGTTGGATGTTGGGCACAAGCCTCGGAGAAGGAGCTGCCGGTCTCCAGGGATAGCAGAAGCGCGCGAAGCAAATTGCTCATGCTAGGCTTTTTAGTCCGCTCATATAGCATAGTTAAGCCGGGGAGAATACCAACACCAGAGCTAAGGAGGGTGGACAGATCTCGACTGAAGTTGATGATATCGTCGCGCTTCACCCCATAGATGGTGGGCAGGATTTCACGTATTGAAGGATAAGTTCTCTTCTTCTTCAGGCTAACTATGGTCATGTTGGATTGCCACAGTAGCTCCTCTGCCCTTTGTTCCGAGTCGGCCTCCAGCGATCCCGTGACTACATTTCCGCCAGGCCTGTATGCCATATACTTGAATTGCATCTCGCTATCACCCCTCTCTCACTCTGATAGTTGTTAATATTCTATAGTGGTCTTTAGACGCTTCGCTCTGCTCACGGTGATGCTTCAACATTTTAATGATCTCATAAAACCATTAGAATTTTTATATTATACCATACTTATTTATGTTTTGCCATACCTTATTATAATTTGAACAATCCTAGAGTGTTCAGCCGATTGTGAAGACATGGCGCGCCACTTCGGCCGGGGTGGTCTTCCCTTCATTGGCCTTGATCATGCCCTCACGGCGCATGGTGATCATCCCCTCTTGAAGTGCCTGGGCTTTGATTTCGGGGGCATTTGCCCCTCGGCTCACTAAGCTCCTTATCGGGTCGCTCACGATCAATGCCTCAAATACCCCCATTCGCCCTAGAAACCCAGTAAAGGAGCAGAAGTTACAGCCGGCACCATAGTAGAACTCAGTCTTCTCCTCCCCCATCTCACGCTGGTAGGCCGCCACTTCGGAGGGCGATGCTTCTCTAAGCTCCTGACAATAGGGGCATACTTTCCTGACCAAGCGCTGTGATGCTGCAGCAACGACCGCTGATGTTACCAGGAAGGGCTCAACGCCCAGGTCCACCAAGCGGACCAGCGCCCCTACAGCATCATTGGCGTGGATCGATGTGAGCACCAAGTGTCCGGTCAGGGCTGCGGTTATCGCTGTCTGCGCTGTCTCAGAATCGCGGATCTCACCGACAAGGATGACATCAGGGTCGAGACGCATACAGGCCCGCAGTCCGGTGGCAAAGGTGATATCCGCCGCTCGATTAACCTGAATCTGGCGAATCCCGTTAAATTGATATTCGATTGGATCCTCAATGGTCATGATATTAAGCTCTTGAGTGTTTAGTTTCTTCAATGAGGCATATAAGGTGGTAGTCTTTCCCGAGCCGGTGGGTCCGCTTATCAAAATCATGCCAAAGGGGGAGGAGGTGCTTCCTTCATATATCGCTTGGATCTCTGGTGACATCCCTAGCTCTGGGAGCTCAAATAGCTGGAAGTGCTTATCCAGCACACGCAACACCACCATCTCCCCGTAGCTAGTACCCACAGTGGCGACGCGGAAATCTATATCTCTATCAGCGACTCTGGCGTTAAACTGACCGTCCTGGGCTCGCCTGCGTTCCGCGATATTCATGTTAGACATAACCTTGACTCTGGTGACAATTGCCGGGTGAACCTCTTCAGGTAAGGTAATTGAATCATGCAGGACGCCATCGATCCGATAACGGATTTTAAGCCCCGTCTCGTCAGGCACGATATGAATGTCTGATGCTCGTTCCTTTACCGCCTGAGTCAGGAGCATGTCCACCGCTCTAACTATGGGTGCTTGGCCTATGAGGTCAAGGGCTTCGAGGGGATCGGTTATGGACTTTATCTGAGCTGTACTTAACATCTGCTTGAGCTCTTTCTCGATCTGGCTAGTTAATTTGTAATGAGTACTTATGGCATCGCGGATGCCGCCCCGAAGCGGGATAACTGGCTTGATCCGTTTTTTGGTTAATACGGCAAGGATATCGATCAACTGAAGGGCATCAGGATGCTCCATAACCACCGTCAAGGTATCACCATCCACAGATAAAGGCAAAACGTTATGCTCCCGGGCTACTTCTTCGGGAATTAGTGCTAATGCGTTGGGTTGAACCTGTGCCTGCTTCAGATCGACGGTAGGGACATTGAGTTGAAAACTGAGAACAGTAGCTAGTGTTTCCTGACTGATAAGTCGTTGATCTAGAAGAACCTGCCGCAAATCCATATTGGATTGGCTAGCGGTCTCGCGTGCAGTCTCAAGCTGCTCCGGAGTGATAAAAGCACCCTCAACTAAAAGCTGGTCTATCTGTTTCTTTGCTCCTGATTGCACTAGATCTCGCTCGGCCATCGCCACCCTCTCCCCTTGATTCTAGCTCTGACTACAATACGAATCCTGCCTTCATCAAGTAATGGTAACATAACATCTATTTATAATATTGAAGCATATTTAGCGATAAATGTCAATTAAGAAACGGGCTTACGCTATCTTTGCGCTGTTCTATCCATTATACTAACTCTCATCGAGCTCTTGGGTGCACTATTGGTTCTGTCATTGCTGGCAACGAGGTCGTCTGCTTAGAGACAACTGGCAGCAGCTTCGCCTTAGAAAGGGCCCCCTTTGATATCTTGACCATAGTGGCTACCTTGATTTTCGTCGGCTTCTGTATCTATAGGCCCCTAAAGGCGATCACGAAATAGCGGGTAGTTAGCGCAAAATACCTTGAGACTGTGAGCCTATGTGTTGTATAATTGCCGCAACAGGCCGATAAGGCGAAGGGAACACGAGTTTGGGATGCTGGCCAAGGTAAATAGCGCCGCAGTGGTGGGTCTTGATGCTCAGATTGTCGATGTAGAAGTCGATATTGCGGCTGGCTTACCGGCGATGACTATTGTGGGGCTGCCCGATGCTGCGGTGAACGAGGCCCGGGAAAGGGTGCGAGCCGCCATCAGGAACAGTGGTTTAACCTTTCCCATGAAGCGGATCACGGTGAATCTAGCCCCCGCCGATCTGAAGAAGGAGGGCCCAGCCTATGACCTACCCATTGCTGTAGGTATTCTGCTCAGCTCGGAGCAGCTCTCCGTTGATATATCAGAAACGCTTTTCTTGGGTGAACTCTCTCTAGATGGCAGCTTGCGCCATACTCATGGCATACTCCCCATGGTGACACTTGCTCAGGAGACGGGGCTTGAAAGCGTCTTTGTCCCGGCTGTCGATGCCAGGGAGGCATCTCTCATAGAAGGGGTAAAGATCATCCCGGTTAATTCCTTGGCTCAGCTGATATCGCACCTTCGTGGCGAGGAAATCATCGCCGATTACTGTTCCAATGGTGCTGTGGAAAGTGAAGCTCAAGTGAGTTGGCCGGTGACTGACCTGGCTCACATAAAGGGACAGGAGCATGTGAAGCGAGCTCTGGAGGTAGCTGCTGCCGGCGGGCATAACCTGGTGATGAGCGGTCCCCCAGGGAGCGGCAAGACCTTACTGGCGCGCTCCCTGCCCTCGATCCTTCCCAAAATGAGAATGGCAGAGGCACTCGAAGTTACCAAGATTTGTAGCGTTAGCGGCCTTCTTCCATCGGACACCCCGTTGATCACCCAGCGGCCGTTTCGCTCCCCCCATTACACTATCTCCCATGCCGGGCTGTGTGTAGCGAATGTGCAAGCAGATCGGCAAATTCTGGCTGAAACTCATAGGCTTTGATCTCGGCCTGGCGCTCCCAGCCAAAGCCAGAAGCTTCGACACTGAAAGATCGGAAGACCATGCGCACTAGCTGACTATGAACCTCATCGGGCATAGCATTCAGGACGCCTTCCAAATCTTTGTTTAGCAACTTCAGTGCTTCAACGATCTCCTCTCGCATTTCTTGTCTATGTTGTATTGCCTCTAGGCGTCTCTGAGCCCTTTCCTTTTGCTCCAAAAGCTCCATGTTCTTGGTCTTGGCCTGCTCAGTTATAATAGCCCCATCTGCGATTGCATCGACCAGACGCTTCATACCCAATTCTGTATTAGCGATTTCAGCCCTCAGATATTCCTCTTTGTCAGCCTTTTCCGTATCATATTGACGGGCAGCCGCTTCCAGATAATGCCTCAAGTTTATCTTGTCGAGAAGAACATCTAGTAAGAACGGCATAACAGCTCGTCTAACCACAGTCTCATAAATACTCTGACCACGACAGGCAGTGCTCCCAGCAGTGTGATATCCCCGGCATTCATACTTCTTTTGCATGCTGTATTCCCCACCCCGCCTTTCTCGGTGCCTCTTCCCAACAGTGGGGCCACCGCAATAGACGCAGCGCAGCATGCCGGAATACATATAGGGACTGAAAACAGATTTACCAGGCAACCTATACCGTTGTTCCTTAATACGCTGGCAGCGATTGAATTGCTCAAAGCTTATTAGCTGGAGTTCGGGGAAGAAGTGGCTCTGAGCCTCAAAGCCTTTTGTATATCTCGATCTGCAATTCCTGCCCCAGATAACTAGCCCTGTATATAGGGGATCGCTGATAATGTCATTGATGTCTTTGGGCACAAATAGACGCTGCTCCCGACCATACTTTCTGCGCCATCCCGGGGACTTGCAGGGCATTCTATGTCCCGACTCATTCAAGTAAAGCGCAACCTGTTTTTGGGATTTTTGCTCATATAGGTCGAAGATAAGCCTCACTATCTCGGCTTCCCGCTGGTTGACTTTTAGCTCTGCAGTTGGAGCTTTCTTTCCTGTCTCTTTGTTTAGCTCACTCCAGTCATAACCTAACCGAGCATAGGTTGGCATAAGCTTGCCTTGACGGGCCTTTTCCATCATGCCCTTGGTGAGTGACTTGAGATTCTGGCGCTTCTGTATCTTCCCTATGAGGAAGCCTATATCTGCTAGGTCATCGTCCACATCAAGGGTGAAATCATAGGTTTTATCCGGGGTGATAATCAGGCAGCCATTGTCTCGGCAAGCCTGACGTATGATCCTGCCGTCAATTCCATCCTCATCACGAGAGAGGCGAGTGAAGTCCTGGCAGATGATCGCTCCAACCTTTCCGTCGGCGATGTCCCCCAGCAATTGACGCATTATTGGCCTATTGACGAGATTCTCACCTGATTTGATCTCCTTCCTAAGCTCCCACTTATAACCGATCCTTTCAGCGAACTCTGAGAGCCTGGCTGCATCTGCCCTGGAGTAGTTGTCCTTTTGCATGGCTGTTGATGCCCTATCGTAGATCACCGCGATGCGGTCATCTCTCCTCACCTCAGTGTCAAGTGCTGCTCTCATTTTAACCTCCTTTACTTTCTACGGCACCATTTTGACATGTAGCCTTATGATTGATAAAATACAAAAGGCTCCGTTCCTGTGGTGGCCCTGGTTGCCTAGTCGGTGCGGCAAACACGAGGCTGGGCAGCTATTTATTTCGCTTTAATAGTAGTGCTATCAGAACTAATTGTCAATAGGTTTTCTGCCTCTTTTTCGAGGTTCTTTTAAATATGCCTCAACTTCACTCGGATTCACCATCCACACTCGCAAACCCAGCTTTTGACCTTTAACTCGCCCTTCCCTGAGAAGACGTGTTATGTAGGACTCCGACACCCCATATTTCTCACTCGCTTCTTTGACTGAGATATAGTCTTCCGCCATAGCTTGCTCTATCGTTGTTCCTTACAAGCATTATAATACCGCGTGCAAATATTTCCTAGCCGCTATTACACTAATCGTGCTATGATAGATTCGATCAGTTGTTGCCCTCGTTCGCCTTCGCCTCGAAATACCTCCGCCTACAGGTCTGCCTGCTGATGAAATTGCCGGTTCTCTTGATGTATTCCTGAGCCACTCTGGACCAGCCCAGATTCTCTTGCTCTCTGAGGGCCAAAATTAGCCCAAAATCAACTGTTTTGCGCGGTCTGCCCGATCGTATGACTTGGCTGTACATCGGCTCGATTTCTTGGCTTTTTACCATCATAATTCAGCGTGCCTCATCATCTCCCGCTTTTCCTCTGAGGTGAATTCCAGATAGCGGCTTGTGACCTGCAACGCTGTGTGCCCAAGGTTGTCTCGGATCACCGGCCCGGACACGCCTGAACGAGCTAGCCAGTGGGCGTTGGAGTGCCTGTCGGACAAAATGTATCCTCCTTAGCCGCTTGTTGATCGGTACACCGTCAAGGCCAAAAACAGGTGGCTTGTTTTTTGCATTCCTATTCATCTACCTTGTTTAGGTTGCCCATCTTATCCACCGGATCTCTTTCATGGTTCTCTTTCGGTTTACAAATGCAGAAATCTATTAGCAGGCGGGCGATGGCGAGCCCGTACACCCTGGCTTGTGGCGAGGGCGGTGGTTTGCCTAGTTTGATCGGCTTAGGTGGCATCATCACCCTTCAATATTTGTACGCTTCAAAATTTAGCGCTCGCTCCAGCATGAGCAAGGCCAAAGTGCGCTCAAGGTCGGTGAGTTCATATCCTCCACCAGGAGGCACGAGCAGCCGCAGCCTTCCCCACCTCTCCAACTTTTCCGCATCAAGGCGTGGAAGGTCGCTATCAGGGGGTGTTTCGGGCAAACAAATAGTCTTAACCCGAAACACCCGAAACACATTAAATAAGCTCAGTAAACCTGTCCAACCTGCCAAATCTAAGCTTTTCTGATTTGTCTTTAGATAGACTGCTTCTTGCCAGGATCTCTGCTTTCTTCTGCTCACCGGGGAGCCAGGTTACTTTCAAACCGACTACTTCTGTGCTAGAATCTATATTGCTGTCAAAGGATATTCATTGTCACAGTCATGCGCACAGATTAGTACAGATTTTGCATCAATTGATAGTACCTAAATGCATCAATATTTGGGGAACTAGACTACGGGCACCTGCATAATACACTAGTTATCGGTCAGTAACGCATTGAATGTGTAGTAAAAGGGCATCAAAAAGAGAACAGATTAAAGATAATTTCAGGTCAGACATGGCACTAACAAGCGACGAAAAGAAACGTATACTGGAGCTGCGTGCCGGGCTGTACTCGTACAAAAAAATCGCTGACCAGACCGGCCATAGCGAGACTACTGTTGGCAAGGTGATAACGGAAGCAACGGAACGGGTTGTCAGTCTTAGAGACGAAGGTTTAGAAAAAAACCAGATTGTAAAGCAGCTGGATTACCCATTGGTATTCGTCAGCAACATAATACATAAAGCCAGTACGCCAAAAGCCGAAGTAATTGAGGCTGAAGCTAAGCCAGAAGAGACTGCACGGAGACTGGACTTCAAGGCTGACTGGGAGGAATTCAAGAGACAGCATGCCCTCGATATTGCCCGGGAGGAACTCCAGAAACGAGTCAATGGCTTGATTGAGGATTTGGAAGAAGGTGAGAGGCAGCTTAACGATAAGAAGATAGAAGCGGTTACTTGGCGGAAACGAGGAAAGGCCATCAAAAGGGAACTCACAGACTTTGTTCTGCAACGAATCGATGAAATCGATTCTGATGAGAGTCTCTACGAAATTGAAAGCATTGTCGATGAGATTGATCAGAAGGTAACTTCCCTATATGAGGAGATCCAACGCAATATTCGAGAAGTCAGGGAGCTTCGTCACCGCAGAGCGAATAAACTCTCAGACCAATTGCAGGACGAGTATATAGATATCCCTCTATTTCCTGAATTCGTTAAGAAACAGATCAAGGAAAGATTCCTTGTCAGAAATGCCGAAGAGGCTCTATCGGTGGCTGATGCACTTACTCAGATTGCACTTATGATTAAGAGAGTCAGCGAAGACAACCCAGTGCAAGAAGAGAAAATGTGGTGGTCGTTCGCGGATATTGTGAAGGAGGGGGGATGGAGCTACCTGAGGCGACTTGCGGCAAAGTACCGAGAAGACTACGAGAGATTGCTAGTCTCAATTGATGTCTGTCTCGGCTGTGACGGCAAACTTACTAGAAAACGCGTCGGGGACAAAGTAATCGTCAACTGTCCCTCTTGTGGCAGGACCTATCAGATACTGGATAGTTGAAAGGTGCTGGCCGGATGTGGTAATATAGTATAGACAACCGAATGATGCTATCGAGAGCTGCGGGTAGGGAGCTGGCCCGGTGACCCGCACGGCAACCTTAGGCAGTCCTGAAGGTGCCAAAGCCAGCCCGAGAAGGGGACGATAGGTCGCGGAGATCCGCGAAAAGGAAGGCAGAAAGCCTCTGCCCGAGGCTTTTTTTGTTGCCCCTTTCCCCCTCGGACTCGCCTGCCAATGCCTGAAGGCACCCTCAAAGTGTCCTCAGCAGGCCCACGGCCAGCCCCAGGCACTGTATCTCCGGTAGGAGCAGAGAGGAGGTGTGCCTATGTTGAGAGCAATTTGGCTTTCGCTTGCCGTTATAGGACTCGGGGCGCTCGAGATCGTGCTCGTCCTCTATACCCACCAGTGGCTCCACGCAGCAGTGGGCGGGGCTGTCCTAATCACAGGGATCGCCTCTTTTATCAACGCGCGTAGACTTGCCGATCGCCTGTGGAAGGCCATTCAAGGACCGGAAGGGCGCGAAGTCTACCGGTTTGTTCCCGGAAACGATGATAGAGGTGACTAAGGACGGTCGCAAGATTGAGCCGACGGGTCCACTCCAGCATCTGAATAGTTCCTGCGACCCGAATTTCTGTTTCCAGGGAAGAACTTTGGTCACAAAAAGGCAAGTCAAGGCTGGCGAAGAGCTGACGATCGACTATTTGGAAACGGAAGCTAGTATTAGCCATCCTTTCAAGTGCAAGTGTCGATTGAGTGAATGCAGGAAGCATATCTGTAGCCGAGTTTCATAGTCGACTCAAAATCGATCGGTGGGCAAATTGTACTATAGTCCGTTCCAAGTTCTTGGAGACTGCTTTACGGCAGCCTGAGAAGCAGGGTGAGGGTTGAACGTAGTCACGTGGATAGGCACACCCCTAGAGATCGCAAAGGAAATGCTATTGCCGGCTCAAATTGGGTCAGAGGACGTGGTCTACGACCTGGGTTTTGGAGTCCTGAGCCCAGTGTCCTGCCTAGTGCCATCAGATAGTATAACGTCTTGTCTGACGTCAAGCCAGAGTTTGTATCTGGCTGTGCCACCCTGTGCTGGGTGGTGCTAACCAGTTTGTCGGCAAAATGTCGGCAGAATTCGGAGCCGGTAGATGCTGCTGAACAAGGTACCCAAGTAATCATATAGATTTGGAGGGAGTTGCGCTTAGGTCAAGGTAACGTTTCGATGGATTGTTCACCTCGGTTAGACTGCCGAGCAAAGACTCTGTTTGAACCAGCCTCATGCCTAGAGCAACCCGCCCGTCCGATCAAGAGGCAAGACTTGCAAAATAGTCCTGTGTAGCCTCTACTTTGCAAAGGCGCTCACTTCAGCAAGCAGGTCATGCTAGGCGCGAAAGCCAGCCATCACATTAGCTTCGGACCGTATGCCTGAACCCCTCCACTGGGACCACACTTGGTGGAGCAATCGGCGCTACCGGATTAGCTGAGGCAAACGCTGAACGTCTTCCTACTTGAGCCAGCCCTAGAGGTAACCTTTGCTACGGGTGAACCAAGCAAGGGGCGGCATCTCTGTCTAGGCCAGCGTCAGTTTGATCTGCTGGCCGTTCACAACCGCCTTGTCGGTGCACCACTTGACAAAAAGCCCCTCCGTGATACAATTCAAAGAGCTCTCGCCTTCTGTGTTGTAATACAATGTGCAACCGGAGGGTGTCAGACTTAAAACTAGCGTAAAGGAGGTGTGAAGTGAGTAGCGAACGATTAGGGGAGTTCATAAAGAAGGTGTTTACCGATGGCGACTTCAAGCAAGCCTTCCTGTCCGACCCCAACAACGTCATGGACAAGTTTGGGTTGGGCAAGCAAGCAAAGACGGCCATACTAAGCATTGGTGTGGTGGCCATAGCAGGTGCCACCGATGTCACCAGGGTGCTGGCGGTCGTTGACCCCACCCAAATCTGGTTCGGATAGGGCTGAAATCCTTCAGTGCGGTTTTCAACCAGTGTACCAGGAGAAGCAGGCCGAGTGTGTAACAAGCGAGATCGGCGCTCTGGTGGCTAGCTCTCGTGGCGACCCGGCGTTGCAGAACATGTTGCGCACATGGGTCTTCGATCGTGACAGAAAAGGCTCTGACGAAAGGCAGTCGCCATGGCCCTTTCTGACGCTGCATGTGTGCGAAGCGATATGCGGCGCCTGGGAGCATGCTGTGCCAGCCGCAACAGCGATAGAGCTTTTTGTTGCCGCTGCTGACTTGCTTGACGATATCGAAGACGGTGACTATGAGTTCCTTGTGGAGCATGGATACAGTATAGCCCAAGCTATTAACGCAGTAGCTGCGCTACTAATGCTTGGTCAGGAAGCAGTTACTCACCTGCTCGACAAGAAAGTCCGGCCCAGAACCGTCATATCGGTAACGCAGGTCCTTGTTTCGTCCGGGGTGGTTGCGTGTAGCGGGCAGCACGCTGAGTTTGAGTGCAAGGCTGGTGACATCTCTGAAGAGGAGTACGTGCGACTGGTGGAGATGAAATCAGGCGCATTGACCGAGTGTGCTTGTCGCGTTGGCGCTCTCCTGGCAACGGATGACAAAAGGATCATAAGTAGCTATGCCCTATTTGGTAAGAAGCTAGGGGTAGCCGGGCAACTGGCAAACGATGCAAGATCTAGCATTAGCTCACGCCCGGGCCAGAGTGACATCGCCAGAAAGAAGATGACGCTCCCTATCATCTATGGCCTGAAGCAGGCTGATGGCCCGGAAGCTACTTTTTTGAGATCAATATTCACCGGTCCCGGTGACGTAACGCCAGAGATGGAAAGCGAAGCGAGGCGGATACTTGTGGCATTGGGGGCGGTGCACTACACTCTGGTGCTGGCTCAGATGGAAAGGCAAGAGGCACTTGACGTACTAGAGAGCAGCGGCATTTCAATTGAGGCCAACGCCAGGCTTCTTTCTTCCGTTGGTCTAGACAAAGGGCATACCGGTCTTGGGTGACAACCTAGTTGTATCTAGAGAAGACGCATCGACTAAATCGATGCGTCTTTCGTTCTGGCGTCCGTTACTGCTTGTGGCAGGCGTCGTGAGTCTGATCGCTGCAGTTGCCCTGTTCTCAGTGTCGATCAGTAGGCCCTACATCGGCGTCTCTGTACGATTCCAGGAACCGGGTGTTTGGGTAGTTAGCGCTACGGACTACGGCGGCCTCGCTCACGCGGCCGGTATTGCTCACGGCGATGTTGTCCTAGCCGTCAACGGCGAAAGTATAGAAGAGGTTGTTACCCACCACGGACGGCTGCCTGCGGGAGGGATCCGTGAACTTGAGGTAATTGATAGTGCTGGTACGAAAACAACCGTATCAGTTGCCGGGGCTGCTCCTTTGAGGGAAGGCCTCTACGTGCCCATAAGCCGTTTAATCTTGGGCGTGGCGTTTTGGGTCACAGGCATTGTCGTTTACGCTAAACGGCCAGATCAAAAAGCGGCTCTGCCCTTGTATCTCCTGGGTCTCACGGTTCCAGTAGGCCTGATGGCGATAGTCGCAACAACCAGATGGGGCACATGGACGCAAACACTTGAGGTTATCACGTATGTACTCATTACCGGTTCCCTGTTGCATTTCTTCATGCAGTTCCCCCGCGAAAAACACCTTGTCGCTCGCCACCCACGTATCCTGTACCTTTGCTATGTCCCTGGTATTGTTCCCCTGTCCCTATTATTCCTGTTTGGCCAGGACTGGCTTCTTTTCGACTCACATGTGCGAGCCCCGTTATTAGGCTACTTAGGCGTCGGGGCGTTGGTAGGTGTTGGCATCGTGGCACATAGTTACCTGAGGCCAGCCTCGCCAAGGGAGCGGCAGCAAATCAAGGTCTTCCTTCTAGGTGTCGTCGCCGGTATCGTGCCCTTTGCGGCTCTCAGCGCTGTGCCTGCTGCCCTAACTGGACGACCGCTCGTCGCACCTCAGCTCAGCATCTTGAGCACGGCTGCTATCCCGGTCACGTTGGGTTACGCCATATTGAAATACCAGCTCCTCGACATCAGACTTATCCTGAGGAGAGGCACTGTCTACGCTGGTCTGGTGGTGCTGATCACTGTCATCTACCTTCTGATGGTCTTCGGTATGCAAAGAGCTCTTGCCACGTCCACGACCGCTAGTATCATCGGGGCTGCGATTCTGATAGCTATCTTGCTCGCTTTGGTCTTCCAGCAGAGCAGGCACTTGATCTACCGCTTGGTCAACAAGTTGTTTTATGGCAGAGCCTATGACTATCGCCAGAGACTGAAAGAGTTCAGCCAATCGATGAGCGCTATTCTTAACCTTGATGAACTGTCTGACAAGCTGGTGACGATAGCTAGCGAGACGATGCAGTCTAGGAAGGCAGCTTTATTTCTAGCTGATGAGACGGGTGATAGATATTGTGTTCAAATGGTTAAAGGTCTTGCCACCAGTAACTTAGATCAACTGGAATTAAGCAGTGGTAGCCCGGTGATAGAGTATTTTGCATCGACGCGAGACGTCCTCACTGTAAGCGAAATCGAGAATCTGGCTAGCATGCCAGGAACTCTCAAACTGGAAAGCGAGTTTCTCAACCGATTGGCACCGCATATTATCGTTCCGCTGAAGAATAAAGAAAGGCTGATCGGGTTTCTATGCCTCGGAGAGAAACAATCAGGTGATCCCTATCCTACGGAAGACCTGGAGTTGCTTTTTACAATGGGCCGGCAGGCAGCGATAGCCCTGGAAAATGCACTTCTTCACTCTCAACTAGAGGAGTTGGTCGTTACCGACCATTTGACCGGCCTGTATAACCATCGTTATTTCCATGAACGCCTTACGGAAGAGATGCATAGAGCCAGGCGGTTGGGCCTCCCTCTAACCCTGATCATGCTAGACCTCGATATGTTCCATAGCTACAATGAGATTTATGGTCATAGCGCGGGGGACGAAGCACTGAAAGACATAGCTCAAATCCTGCGAAACACCATGAGGCGAACTGACTTGCTATTCCGGTATGGCGGAGAGGAGTTCACAATACTAGTGCCCGGTATGGATCCCCTCCAGGCATACCCAATGGTCGAGCGTGCACGCGAAGCAATTGAGAAACACGCCTTCTATAGGGAGAAAGGGATCCAAGGCGCCTTGACGCTTAGCCAAGGCATTGCCGGTTTTCCCTTGCATGCTGCGGATGGTTATGCCCTTGTGTTTTGTGCCGATATGGCACTACTGATGGCCAAGCAAAGTGGTCGCAACAAGGCGCTCATATACGTACCAGTAGACGAGGAGATAGCGCCAATTCTTCAAAGCGAGAAACAAGGTGAGGCAAGGATAACCAACAAGGCTCCCCAGACCGCATACCTGAGCACGATCTATGCTCTTGCTGCGGCCATTGATGCCAGAGACCACTTCACGTATGGGCACTCTCAGAAAGTGGCTAGGCATGCCCTGGCTCTTGGAAAAGCCATAGGGTTGTCAGACGAGGAGCTTGGCAATCTGCGTGCTGCAGCTCTGCTTCACGATATCGGCAAGATTGGCATCCCTGACCAGATCCTTCGCAAGAAGGGCCCACTAAGCAGCGCAGAACGAGACGAGATCAAGAAGCATCCTGCGATTGCCCAAACGATACTTGGTCATGTGCCAGTGCTGGCACCTTTGCTGCCAGCTATCGTCCATCATCATGAAGCCTATAGTGGCACTGGCTATCCCTCGGGGCTAACAGGTGACAATATTCCGCTAGCAGCTCGTATTATCCACATAGCAGATGCCTGGGATGCACTTACTAGTGAGCGTCCATATCGTGTCGTTACCACCAAAGAGCAAGCGCTGGCTGAGCTGCAGCGCTGCTCAGGAGCAGATTTTGACCCTCGACTTGTGGAGGTGTTTTACACACTAGAAGACGTTGGTGGCGAGTGGCAGGGCGAGGCGCTGCAGTAGGGAACTAATAGTTCCGATCCGACGCGATTTCCGTTGACGCAGTTGGCACCAAACAATTTGGCTGATTGTGCAACACCAGCCTTGTCCACTAGGGGCGGGGAAAGTGCATATCTAACTCATCTTCACTCATGAGAACGCTGTAAAGGCACCTCATTCTCTCTATATATTCTTCGTAACTTTCCTCAAAACCTCCGGTCTCTTCAACCTCTTCAGGAAATAAT
>Ga0114930_10000930_pt1 | contig 29469 bp, 28 predicted proteins | sample AnhtaG_FD_87300 | JGI IMG/M metagenome (GOLD analysis project Ga0114930, IMG submission 87300) | Deep subsurface microbial communities from Anholt, Denmark to uncover new lineages of life (NeLLi) - Anholt_01485 metaG | ecosystem: Environmental > Aquatic > Marine > Oceanic > Sediment | place... | reverse complement strand
TTGAAAATAATATTAAAAAATATTTTAAAATATAACTTATAATTTTGAAATTTATCAAAAAATAAAAAAATGTAAAAAAAAATTTAAAAAAAAAAAAAAAAAATTGGTCGGTGGAACGCATTCATGGCACAGAATGGGAATGATCCAAATTGAAATTGATAATGCTTTAATATCATATTTTCTTTGTTTTAAACAAAGGATAAATAATTCATATATTGAAATAATAATATCCATTTTGGTCTTTCGGTTAAATGCCTGTCTGCAGTCGTTGTGGGGTAGAATTAGATTTAAAACAGGAAAATTGTTTAGTGTGTGGATTACATCGCGAAGGAGGAAAGGGAAAAATATCTGTAACTAGGGACACCGATACATATAAACTGAAAAAAATCGAACTTAGGGATTTAAAAATCCTTGACATTCATGAAAAATTAAAGAATCATAAAATTCTGAGATATTACAATTTAGAAACTATAACTAAAGAAAAGATTGATCTAGAAGTAACAAGACTAAGCAATCTGATTAAAAGCCAACATAAAAATCCAATTAATCCAAATAATCACTTTCATCTTCAAAAAATGAATGAAAGAAAAAAAGTTGAAAATGCTCTTAAACTTAGATTGATTTTACCAACAAAAGAAACAAAAAATATAATTTAAAAGAAAAGAAATTACTCTTGGAATTTTTCTAAAAGCTCCTCGATTTCCCTTTGGATTTCTTCTGGTTTTCTTGCCGTTTTACCTGCTATCGCGAGTTTCCTCTCTATAATTGGCCTGTGGAGCGTATTCATAGCGCAGAAAGGAACTTCCCTTACTTTTGAGGGATCGTCTGGATCGATTACACCATAATGGACGAGACATCTGCATACTCTTTCGAGGTCGAAGTTGTAAGCATCTTGGAAATGCATCGAAGATATCATTAGATTACGGTCGTTAAAGAATTTTCCTGCAGATTTTAAGTTTGGAGCCATTACTAAACGAGCAAAAGCTTGATATGTTTTACTTGTAAGAATTTTTTGTGGACTTTTAATAAATCTTGCTGCTCCAGCAAAATAATATGCTTTAATAGCCTGTCGGTATCCTAGGCTGGTAATATCATCAACAAAGTTTCCAATTTTGGAAGCAAGCTGCCCAAAATCACCTAGGTTGATGCTTTTCAATAATCCAGTAGGTTTTGGGACTTCTTGTTTTTCAACCATATCCCAAACTTGATTAGACCATCGCATCAATCCTTCAGCGTCAAAAAAGTTTTCGATGGACTCCCACTCATCCTTATTATTAATCACTACTATGGTAGCGAAGCCACAATCAGCGTGGCTCGTCATACTGAAGGGTGGCATATCGTCAAACCAGGCTAGCAATTTTGTAAACTTCGCTGTGAATGCAATAGGGTAAAACTTGGTAACTGAACCATTTGTATATTTATTAATTGCGTCTTTTAAATCAGAAGTAGTATATCTAATATCCATTAATTCTTCGAAGCTAATACGTCCAGTTAATGAAACTGGTTGGAAAATAACGCCTGATACGACATCACAATTATTTTTTGCAAAATCTAAAATGTTTCCAATTTCATGATCATTTACCCCTTTAGCGATAACTGGGACTAACATGATGCCATAAAATCCAATCTTTCGAGCATTTTCAATAACTTTCTTTTTAAGAGGCCATAAGTTAACTCCTCTGACCTTTTTCCATGCTTCTGGGTCATCAGTAGCATCAAATTGCAGGTACATCGCATCCATTCCAGCATCCACGCATTTTTTCATAAATTCTGATGATTTCCCAAATCGAACACCGTTGGTGGTTACTAAGATTTCTGTAAAACCCAATTCATGTCCTTTATGAATAATTTCTGGTAGATCATCTCTAACTGTAGGTTCTCCTCCAGATAACTGGAGCAAAACCGCGGGAATAGGTTCCATAGATCTGAAATGTTCCATAATTCGGACAAGTTCTTCGAATGTAGGTTCTACTACATAACCTTTTGCGCTTGCATTGGCAAAACATATTGGACAAGCCAGATTACAGCGATTGGTGATATCAATTAAACAAATATTTGGAGCGCTTTTATGATTGGAGCATAAACCACAGTCATATGGACACCCCTTATTTACTTCTTTAATTCCAGAGGAAGTATATTCAGGTTGAGTAGAATTATTTATAGTAGAACCAATATCGTCTGTAATAGTCTGTTGCCATTTGTAATCGTCAGGGTTAATTGACAGTTTATCTTTAAATTCCCCATGATCTTTGCAGTTCTTAACCATCATTACCCAGTTGGTTTCAGGATCAACAATTATTTCAGCTGGAATATTTTTCATACATTCTGGGCAAAGAGATATCGTAGTTCGTATTATTTCGTACTGCTTTTTTTCCTTTTTAGTAGTTTGAGTCTCAAGTTCTGTCATACGAATCAATATTATATTGTATTATTTAATTAAATTAGTATTTTAATAAATATTCAAATCTTATAAATATTTTATAATAATTTGTATAGTATTATCAATATTATTAAAAAAGCTTCAAATTCTTAATAAAATTGAAAATTTGAATTCTCATTTTAATATTTTTATTATTTTTTATTAGGAATTTTAAGGTTTCCCCGTGAATTCATAAATTTTTTGAATATAAAAACATTACTAGATAAAAATTTCAGCTGTTAAAGCTGTAGAGCTGATCTAATTAATTTAAAATTAGATAATTTTAGATTAAAGGGAGCCTCCTGCCAACGGACGCAATATGCGTCAAAAAATACAATAGGGGGAGGAGGGCGAAATCAGAGTGTAAAATTTACACTACCAAAAGACAAAAATCCAGGGTGTAGGCAGGAGGCATGTTAGTTTTTAATTTCTTTTTCAATTCTTTAATTTAAATATTAAATTGTGTATGTATATTTTATTTTAATGTAAAATATTCATCCTAAAGATAGTATATGATTAGAAGCTTATAAATTAAATCACTGATTTTAATAAAAGCTTATTTAAATTGAAGAAGAATGATAGTTAATAGTATTAATTATATAATGAATTATTTCAGTTTAAAGATTGAAAAGTGGTGACTTGAATTCATGTCGAGTAAAAGAAAAGAACAAACCGTAGGACGACCAGAACCGGAATTTAAATTTACTATTGTTACAGTAATCTGGATTGTTATAGGATTTATTTCTTCTTGGATAAACATGATAATTATTTTAGATTCTATGGAGATTTGGTCATACTTATCAATAATTTTCACAACAATTATCCCGGGAGTAATTATTGGTTTAAAAGATAGATACTGGGGTTATGGATATATGGTTGGGTTTGCGATTGCTGGTATTCCTTTTTTAATCATAGTTGATCTCTTTATCGGAGGTTATGTATTTGCCACCACATTATTTATTTTTATAATAGTAATGCTAATTTTTTGGTTAGGTTGGAGATCTATTGGTGCAATTAAACAGGTAGAAGGATAAGAAAGAATTCCTTTCTTTAATTTTATATTAAAATTAAGTGTTTGCATTTTACACAAAGTTTTGCTTCATCCTTTGCTTTTTCAGCACATTTCATGCAATATTTTGTTTTACAGCCAGGACAAGTATAAATTTCACCTTGAATATCACCCTTATGCAGAATACAGAAGTTTTCATTAATTTTGATTGAGGGTGGGAGAACTGGAGGAGGGGGTGTTTTTTTATTATTCATTAAATCACAAATTGAGTATTTTCCAAGTTATGATTATTGATAGATAATAACAAAAAATAAGGTGTTTATTAAAGAAACAATAAAACTATGATAGGGAAGGGACATCTTCAATATGAACACTTATTACATTTGCCACTGCCATGAATTTATTTTGAATATCATCGACGGATAAATCCCTTGAATCAATTCTATCTCCGATTAAATAAGTCTCATAAAAACATTTTTCCATCTCATAGCATAATCCGGTAGTATGCAATATTTCATTACTTAAATTAAGCTCATTTAATACATTTGATATCCCTTTCACTAGATCGGGGGAGAATTCTTTTAATTTTATAAGAATTTTTTTAATGTTTTTTTTCTGTGTTGGAAAGCAACTAATTTTAACCACATCTTCCCTTGAGATAAAAATTAGCAAATAATAAGGAGAATCTAAAATTTCTGCTTTAATTTCAAAGGGAAAAATCGGATTGTTATTTAATTCATTATTAGTCAAAATTATACCTACTGAAATCTTATTTTTTTGTACTGCTTTGTTGGTTTCCATAATAATCAAAAACTTTAGGGTAATTAAGGGTAATATTTCAGAAAACTATATAAATTTTTATGATTTTTTTTGATTTTTTTTTAGGTATTATTCAAGTAATATGAAGATATTATTTGTATTTTATATCTAAGTTAATTTTTGGTTATTTGATATTTCCTTCTAATAAAATGCATTCATAAGGTTTTTAATTCGAGTTTTTAACATGTCTTTCCATAACAAAATAAATAGAAATTGTGGTTTTAGTTCAGAAAAAATTAATCCTCAAGAAAATCTCTTTCATGCTATCTACTTCTTGGATTATGAAACAGGTGCTCTGCTGGTCAGTAATAGGTTTTCTAATAATTTGAGTTTTTTAAAAGATGATTTAATTTGTAGCTTTTTAAATGCAATTAATTTGTTCATTAATGAATTGAAAGAAGGAGGGAATGAAGAACTACAAGAAATTAATTTTAGGGATACCAGAATATTATACGAAAGGGAAGGCCGTTTATTAGTAATAGCAATTACTAAAAAAAATGATCTTCAAATGGAAAGAGGAATTATTAGAGAAATACTTGAAGATTTCTATTATCGGTTCAAGAATTATATTAATAATTTCAACGGTTCAATAGCTCCAGCCATAATTGATTATAAAAAAAGATTAGAATGTTTGAATTTAAACTCAGTATTCAAATTCAATATAAGATTTTAAACTCTAAATTTTGAGATTAGTTTTCCTCGTCATCTTTTTTAAGCTTTTTAACTTTAGTCTCGAATTTTTCGACTATATTTTTCGCATCTGTTTTTATCTCTATTTGTTGCTCTACTATTTTTTTTTGTTCTTCAATCTCCTTTGCTCTTTTTTCAATTGTGCTATAGATTTTTTCAGCAGTACCAGGTATGTCGGGGTGTAACTCTTTTAAATAGGCAGTGGTATCTTTCTGACGATCTATCATAAATGCTTTTTCTTCAATAGACTTTTCAATTTGTTGCGCTGTGCCTTCTATATCCGCATGGATTCCTACTCGTTGAGCAAGAGTTTCTTTTTGTCTATCCATCATAAATGCTTTTTCACCAACAGATTTCTCGATCTTTTCTGCTGTTCCTTCAATATCAGGATGCAATTCAGCCCGTTGAGTAGCAATTTCTTTTTGCCTATCAATCATGAAGGCTTTTTCTCCTAGTGATTTTTCAATTTTTTCTCCGGTCCCTGTTATATCAGGGTGTAACTCTTTTAGTTTTGCTATGGTTTCTTTTTGTCTATCAATTATAAACGCTTTATCTTCAACCGATTTTTCAATTATTTCCTTGGTTCTTTCTATATCAGGATGCAATTCAGCCCGTTGAGTAGCAATTTCTTTTTGTCTATCAATTATAAACGCTTTATCTTCAACCGATTTTTCAATTATTTCCTTGGTTCTTTCTATATCAGGATGCAATTCAGCCCGTTGAGTAGCAATTTCTTTTTGCCTACCTATCATGAAAGCTTTTTCACCAACAGATTTTTCTATCTTTTCCGCTGTTCCTTCAATATCTGGATGTAATTCTTTTAATTTAGTAATATTTTCCTTTTGTCTATCGATTATAAACGCTTTTTCTTCAATAGAGCTCCCAATCTTTTCTGCAGCGCTCTCTATATCAGGATGTAATTCTTTTAGTTGAGCTACACTTTCTTTTTGTCTATCTATCATGAAAGCTTTTTCCCCAATTGATTTTTCAATTCTCTCTCCTGTACCTTTAATGTCGGGATGAAGTTTAATTCTTCGAGCCACATCTTCTTTTTGTCTATCGATCATAAATGCTTTTTCGCCTAATGATTTTTCTATCTTTCCTGCTGTTCCTTCTATATCAGGATGCAATTCTTTTAGTTGAGCAGCAGTATCTTTTTGTCTATCTATAATGAAAGCCTTTTCACCAACAGACTTCTCAATCTTTTCTGCTGTTCCTTCAATATCTGGATGTAATTCTTTCAATTGAGCTGTAGTTTCTTTATGACGATCAATCATAAATGCTTTTTCATCTATTAAATCCGAAATTAGTTTGGTGCTTTCCTCAAAAGCTTGTTTCCTTTCATCTTCAGTAATTTTTAGGTAAGCCTCTATTTCTTCTTTTTCTTTTTTATAGAGGTCATCTACCATTTTTTTATCTGCTTCAATTTCTTCCTTAGTTGGAGGTTTTTCATTCTCACCCAATATACTCACTTTCTAAAGTTTAAGAAACATTTTCTAATATAATAGTAGAACTGGTATTTAATTTTTTTTAGATTTAAATATGGAAAAAATTTTGAATTAACCAATAAATATATTAGTTCCTTATTATTCAATCTTTTTAGAATTATTTAATAGGTATTGGTTCGAATGAATCATCTGAAATCTGTTCCATTAAGCTTAGCATTGTTAGCTTCATATTGAGCATTTCTACTGCTTCCATATGCAATTTCTTGGATTTTTCTGAAGTTTTCGATAAGTTATATTTAACAAATAATTTATCTAACTCCTCTGATAAATCCTCTTGAAGTTGTTCTTGTCTCTCTAAATTGATCTCTTGGTCTTTAAGCCAATTGTCTATTTCACTTTTAATTTGAATTTCAGTACCATTAATCAGATTGTAACTAACTTCAACTTCTTTAATATTATTTAAATTAGAGATGTAGCTTTGATCTTGATACATTGGCTTAATTAATAATCCTAAATTCATGATTAAGGGTTGGATTTCGAGTTTTTCCAATGAATCTGTTAGATATTCTAATACTTGATTTTCCTGAGTAATTTTTGAATAGTGAATATGTTCTTGAACAAAGTGCATTATTGCGTTTTTTACTAATAATTCCTCGAAATCATAAACCGAATCTGGTTTAATTTCAAGAGTCTTAGTAATACACGTATAAAGAGAATTCATGAATGGCTTAATGTCTTTAAACATTGTAAATTTATTAATAAAGTGTAGAATATCGCCGATAATTTCCAGTTTATTCTCATCGGGTTCAGTATTAAAATGGCGATTAATATAATGTTCTAAATCGAAACTTTCATCTGAGATTGATAAAAGTTGCTTTATCTCAGAATAAACAGAACTTAAGTTCACAATAATTTTATTTGTTAATATTCTTTATAAAAATTTCTAATTTTATGAAAAAAGCAAAGGATTAGATTTTAAAATGCGGTTGTGATTAAAGCTTTAGTGCCGTGTTTTTGTGCTTCTTGGATTATTTCCATTAATTCATCAAATGAAAATGGTACTAAATCGAGGGCACTCATACCAGACAACTTAAGCTCGGCAGTAACTGTATCTGCTAAATTATTACAATCTCCTGAGAAGAATACATTCCTTCTGCCAAACTCCTTTCTTATTTTTTTACCAATTTCATCAATAGCACAATATCCTGCTATAAGCCCTTTTGTATAGCCCTCAGCTTTTAATTGCTCAACGAGATTTTCATCATGACCTTTTCCCATTATTAAAAACCAACCACCCTTAAATTTATCTTTATAATCATTAGCGAAAACTTGCAATGCTGCTAGTGGATTATTCTGGCAACCCTCTCTGCATAAAAGTTTTTTACCTTTAACGATTTTAATATCATCAGGGAATTCTTGCAATAGATCCCATTCATATCTCTCCTTATATTCTTCTAAGTCCTTACCGATTACAGTAATCTTCTTTAAATCTCCCTCTCCTAAACCTCTTTCGTATGCAATTTTTAAATGAGGAACCTCATCTAAGAATAAGCCAAAAATTCTTGCACCTACAGTGTCTACCGCTAATGTATCTTTCCCGCCAATCAAAATATTAAATTGCTTTACAAGTCGATCTTCCCATGCTGTCGGGGGATAATGACCATGAATTGTTCCTTCAAGTCCGTCTATGATTGTAATATCGGGTTTAATAATTTCATACAAATCGACTAATTTCGAATGTAAATTAAAATTATGATCTTTTCCTCGATCTGCATGTTGAGGATATCCCCATTGGTTTTTCATACCTAGTGTCACTCCTGCCATTGAATGAGTTTTTAGTTTTGGTATATTGATATAGGTTATTGCGTCTCGATTTTCGATAATTTTAACTATCGTTGATGGCAACCGGAAAGTCTTTAAATTGTATCCATTGGGATCTTCTTCTACTGAAGGTTTCCCATTGAATTCAAAAATACTTGTATCTTCCTCATCTAAATATAAAATTTCTGCTCCTAATTTCTCACATATTTCCTTATAACCAGTAATAGTAAAAACAATCCTCGTTAAATTAGCTTGAGTAGAATTCTCCATAATATATACTTTTGCATTGATTGATTGTAGATGCTTGATTACAGCTTCTAGTACTTCGGGAGAAGTAAAAGTGTGTTTCTTAAAATCGATTCCATTTACCTTAATATATACCTCATTGGAACTTTTAAGAATTGGGATCTTTGATTTTTCTAAGTATGAAAACATCTCTTTAACCGCTTGATCTATTGATTCTGAAGTATCTGTAATATAGACCTCTGTCATATAATAACACCATTTTTAATTAATTATTATAAGCAAGGACGGATTATAACACTTTTTTCATAAAGATTTTTAAATATATATTATTAACAAATATATATCAATATATGAGATATTCTAGAAATTAAGGGAAAGGTCATGGCAGAGAAAATAGCTGAAAAATTCGAAACTGCCATGAAAACTGGATTTATTAGCGCTCTTATATTAATTGTCCTCGAAAAAAATCCTTCTTACGGTTATAAGATCGGTAAAGAAATCGAGAAACGAACCCTAGGGATATGGGATCCTCCATCATCAACCATGTATACTGTACTGAAAGGTATGACGGATAAACGTTTGATTACCTATACAGAGGAACAAGTAGAGGGGAGAAACAGGAAAATTTATCAGGTTACACCTAAAGGTAATGCAACATTAAAATTAATGCTCGAAAAACAAAATATTATTGAGGAATCAATTGAAACTTTAAAAACTGCGATGCTCGGTGATGAAAAAGGTGAAATCCCGAAAGGGTTTCATAAACATGGTCCTTTTAATATTATTCTAGACAGATTAGATGAAAAATCTGATCAAGAGAAGATAGAATTTTTAGAACTTCAAAAATTGAGAATTTCTCAAGACATAACCAGATTGAATGCAAGATTAAAAAAAATTAAAGATTCTATTATACAATTAAGAGAAAAGTTAAAGAATTAAATAAATAAAAAGAGAGGTTATATTTTTGAATTCTGCTCGAATGATTATTAAATATTGGCTAAAATCAAGGAAATACTTCATTTATCAGTTTACTTATTTACTGATGTCAACAATTTTCTATATTATAACACCTATATTTATCGGAAGAATGGTCGGGATCCTCGATCCGACTCTTTCCCTTACAAAGGAAACTCGAATTAAGCGATTTTTTATGAATTTTAGTATGATTTTATTATTTGCAGCACTGAGATATATTACAAATAGAGCTGCAAGGCTTAGAGGTGCAGAAGTTTCTTCAAGAGCAGTGTATCATCTTCGAACAGATATTAGTAACGCTATTTACAGACAATCCTTTTCATACTTCGATAAAACTGAGACAGGACAATTAATCTCACGAGCCACCAGTGATATTGAAGAAACACAAATGATATTTGGTATGGGTTTAACTTTAGGGCTTCAATCTTTTCTCCAGATTGGGGGCGTGATTATTGGCTTTTTTCTTTTTTCCATAGACATTACACTTATATTTATAGTTGTTATTGGTTCTTCTCTTTTATTATCATTCTATATAGCTAAAAAACTAAAACCAATTTTCTTAGAGACAAGAGAGAGTTTTGGTGAGTTAACAAATACAATAAGGGAAAATATTGTTGGAGCTCAAGTTGTACGTATGTTCAGCACTCAAAATAAGGAACGCCAAAAATTCTTAAAAAACAATAAAAGATTTTATGATGCAAGCGTTGAGTCTGTAAAATACAATTCATTATACCTACCCTCGATTTATATAATAATTGGCTTTATGACTATTTTTACTCTACTTATTGGGGGCATTAGAATTATTAATGGAACGATGGGATTGGGAACTTTAGTTACATTACAATCATATATTATTTCTATAAGTTTTCCATTAATGATGTTTGGGCAGATAATGTTAGCTTACATTCAGGCTGATGCAGCACTTACTCGAGTCAGAGAAGTGCTGGAATCAACTCCTGATATAAATGACTTACCAGATGCTATTTCTATTACTTCTTTAAATGGAAGTGTTGAATTCGAAAATGTATCTTTTGGTTATACACATGATCATAGAATTTTAAAAAATTTGTCGTTTAATATACCCGTTGGAAAAACATTAGCAATACTGGGAACAACAGGTTCAGGAAAATCTACCATCATTAATTTAATCCCCCGTTTTTATGAGGTAAATGAAGGAAGTATTAAAATAGATGGAAAAGATATTCGTCAATATTTATTGAAAGACCTACGTAGAAACATAGGGATTGTTTCTCAAGAAACATTTCTTTTCAATAAAAGTATTGCAGAAAATATTGCCTATGGAAAAGATGATGCATCTAAGGAGGATATCATTGAAGTTTCTAAAATTGCTAACTTGCATGATTTCGTTTTAACATTAGCGGAAGAATATGATTCTATTGTAGGGGAGAGAGGTACAAGATTATCAGGGGGTCAAAAGCAACGTTTATCAATAGCTCGTGCATTGTTAATTAGACCGAAAATTTTAATTCTTGATGATTCTACAAGTTCAGTTGATGTAGAAACTGAGTATCAAATTCAAAAAGAATTGTTAAGATTAATGAAGGGTACAACCACAATTATCATTACCCAAAGAATTTCTACAATTAGAGGAGCAGACTACATTTTAATATTAGATAGAGGTCGAGTGGTTGGTTTTGGTACTCATGATGAATTGATTAGTTCAAATGTTTTGTATAAACAAATTTATCAAACTTTATATCAAAAGCAAAGATCAAAAATTAAATTGGAAGAATGAATTAATTAGGAGGGTAATAAAATTGGTAAACGACGATCAACAGGATGAAACAGAAGAAGAAGAAAAAGAGATAATTCAGCCTAGTGCAGGTGCTCGTCATGGATTCATGATGGAAGTAGATACATCAAACCTGGAACATCCGAGAAGGGAATTATGGAAATGGTTATTTTCCTATCTTAAGCCATTCAGAGGGAAATTTACCTTTTATCTTACTTTTCTATTAATTGGCACCATAATAACGTCAATAACACCTTTAATCTCAGCAAGCATTATTGATCGTGGTATCATTGCTAGAAATGAAAATTACATTATTCTAATGAGCACGATCTATTTATCTTTTATGCTTTTCATGGCTATTACAAGTTATTTTTCGCAATTTGGTATGGGCAAAATTTCACAGAGAATTACATATGATATTAGAAATAATCTTTTCTTTAAGCTACAAAATATGTCTTTAGCTTATTTTGATCAAAAATCATCAGGAGATATTATGTCAATAACTACTAATGACGTAACACTACTTAATCAATTAGTGGGGGGTCAGTTTGCACAAATTATAACAAGTATAGTTTCAATTGTTTTTACAATTATTTTCATGGTCTTACTCAATCCATTTTTAGCTTTAATCAGTATGCCTATTTTCCCTATTTTCATCTTTCTAACATGGTTTTTTAGAAAAATGGCAATGGGTTTATTCAAGGAATCAAGAAAGACAATTGGTAAGGTAACCACTTCAATACAAGAGAATATAGCAGGAGCAAAAGTAGTCCAAGCTTATGGTCAAGAAAAAAGAGCATCTTCAGAATTTGATGAAGCCAATAAAGCCAATTATAGCGCTATGGTAAAAATTCGAAGATATATGGCAACCATATTTCCATTAATCAATTTAATAACAACTATCCTTACAGCATCCATTCTATTAGTAGGTGGTTTCGTAGAACTAGGTGTTGTTTCAGTTTTTGGAATAACAGTCTCAGTGGGTGTATTAAGTGCATATATTATAATTTTAGGACAATTTTTTCGACCGTTTTGGATGTTGATGCAAATTCAACAAGTTATCGAATCTTCAATGGCAGCAAGCGATCGAATATATAGTTTATTGGAGGAAAAAGTTGAGATACCTGATTCAGATAACCCTAAGGATTTCAATGATATAAAAGGTGTTATTGAGTTTGAAGCAGTAGATTTTGGTTACATATTTGAAAATGATGTAGAGGAAGATAAAGAATCAATATCACCTCAAGCTTCTTTTATGACCCACCAAAAAATGATGCAGAATCCTATGATGAAACGAATTTTTGAAACGATAAAATCTTTTCCTGAACCTTACTCTTCTTTTATTTTTAAAAATATAATGCTAATGCCCCGTAATATAAGTCAAAAATTAATGATGAATGCGATGGGAAGTACTCCAAATCAAATCCCTGAAAAAATTGATGATATTTTAGCAGAATTCGGATACGCTGTTCCTGGCACAGAAATGGCAAATAATAACCCGGACTATAAAACTTCGTTTAAGGGAATAGAAGTAGGAGAACAGTTTAAAGCAGATAAAGCAATACATGAACCTCTTTCAGTAAATCAAATGATCCCTCCGCAAGCGATATTAATGATGGTTAAGTTTTTAGAAAGAAGTTTAAAGTCTAATGCGGGAGTTCAACAAAGTAGTGGAATGGGGAGTGAAGGAGGAGAGATGATGGGCAGTGGGATGCCACAAATGTCACCACAATCTATTCTACGAATGCTTGCTACAATAACAATTCCGCCTGAAATTCAAGAGCAAATCCCCAAGAATGTTATAGAAGCTATTGATGAACAGAAATTACTTATCCGCCATGAACAATCAAAAGGTTATGTATTAAAAGATTTATTATTAAAAATTCCAGCAGGTATTACTTTAGCAATTGTAGGAGAAACAGGTGCTGGTAAAACAACATTAATCAAATTACTTGCTCGATTTTATGATATAAATGATGGAAAAATTCTCATTGATGGCATTGACATTAGAGAAGTACGTAAAAAAGATTTAAGAGATTTAATTGGATTAGTCCCTCAGGATGCATTTCTCTTTACAGGAACGATTAAAGAAAATCTTTTATATGCGTATGAAAATCCAACACCAGAAGATGAAAAAAAGATGATTGAAGTCTCAAAATTTTTAGGGTTGCATAATTTCATTGATACTCTTCATAAGAAATATGATACAAAATTAAAAGAAAACGCTTCCAATGTCTCAATTGGTCAACGACAACTAATTGCTTTTGCTCGAGCATTAATAACTGACCCAAAAATCTTAATTCTAGATGAAGCTACATCTTCAGTAGACCCCTATACAGAAACGTTAATTCAAGATGCTTTGAATAAAGCACGTGAAGGAAGAACAACAATAATTATTGCCCATCGTCTTTCAACTATAAAAAATGCAGATCTTATAGCAGTTCTAAGTGCTGATAAGAAGGGTATAATAGAGAAAGGAGATCATGAATCATTACTGTCATTAAATGGAAAATACAAACGGCTTTTAGAAATGCAACATCGCGATGTTGAAGTAGATAATTAAAATATTATTTATATCCTATTTTCAAATCTTTATCCTTATAAATTAATAGAAAAACTAAATTAGAATCCATTTTTAATTAATATAATAATTTATTCATATGGTGAAGTATCAATTCCATATTTCGATTATTCAGGAAAAAAGATTTTCTATCAAGTCAAAGATAATAATTCTCAAAATGCACTCATTTTTATCCATGGATCTGGTGGAAATTCAAATATTTGGAAAGAACAATTTAATCTAAATATTGATTATAACATATATGCTCTTGATTTACCCTCTCACAATAATTCTGATGAGTTTTTAGAACACTCTCTTGAATTATATGTAGATGTAGTTAGAAGATTTATAGAAACTTTAGATCTTAAAAAGGTTATTTTAGGTGGCCATTCCTTAGGGGGCGCAGTAATACAATCTTACTATTTTAAGTATCCAAGCGATATTATCGCATTAATTTTAATTGGAACTGGAGGGAGATTGCGAGTTATGCCCTCAATCTTAGAAATTGTGAAAAATAACTTTCAAATGTTTATAGATGGTATGGATGATGATCTTAAAAAGGTATATTTGAAAACAGCCCCGAACGTTATATATGATGATTTTAAAATTTGTGATGGATTTGATACAATTGATAAAACAAGTTCCATTAATGTCCCTTGTTTAATATTAGTTGGTAAAAAAGATATTATGACTCCTGTAAAATATTCCGAATATTTTCACAAAAAGATTAACATCTCTGAACTTGTAATAATTGAGAAGGCAGGGCATTTGGTAATGTTAGAACAGCCAAAAAAAATGAATCAGGCAATAGAAAATTTTATTAATAATTATTTTTAAACCTTGAATAGATGCCAAGAGAATATACTTATGGTCCTTTTCAATCCAGACGATTAGGTCTATCCTTAGGAATAAATGTATTACCTAATTATAAATTATGCACTTTTAATTGTGTATATTGCGAAATCGGTATTACTGAGGAGATAAATTTAGTATCTCCTGAGTTTAGAGTCAAATTACCTCCTTCTGCTAGTTTTAGAAAAGAACTAATTTCAATCTTAACTCATGTCCCTCATTTGGATTCAATTACCTTTGGTTACAATGGTGAGCCGACTCTAAATGAAAACCTATTGGATTTCCTAAAAATAGTTATAGATGTAAGGAAAAAACTAAATTGGACCAAACAAAAACCTAAACTCACTCTTTTTACTAATTCTAGTACGCTCCATTTCGATGAAATTAGAGAGAGAGTTAAACAATTTGAGTTTGTATTGGCTAAATTGGATGTGGCTACTAATGAAGATTTCAAAAGATCAAATCGTCCTCATATTAATTCACCAGATATCGAAACTGTTATAGATTCACTCGTGAAATTACGACATGAAATGCCTGAAAATCATGAACTAGCAGTTCAAACCTTATTTTTTAATTCATATAAAGATGATTTTATACCAAATAATAATCTAAAGAACCTAAATAAGTTGGGACATGCTATAAAACGAATCAAACCAAATTTTATACAAGTTTATTCAATAGCGAGAATTCCAGCAGAATATTTTGTATATGCAATAGATGATAAAAGAAAAAGTGAAATAGTTAATTATATTGAAGAAATTGTCCAAGATAAGGATGTTCAAATCAATTTCTATTAAATAATTTACAAATATTTTAATATTGCTTTAATGAAATTTTATTATTATTCAAGATTAATTCATCAATTATTTTTAATTTGTATTTGGTGAGGGAAATAAAAGAGGAATATATTGCTGGAGTTGATATCGGGGGTACTTGGATTCGAGTTGCTATATGTACAAGAGATCTAAATGTAGAAAATATCAAGAAAGAAAAATCTCGAACTTTAAAAGAAACTAAGTTTTCAATTGGTAATTCCATTTGCGAAATTTTATCAGAATTATTAATGGAAAATCAAGTAAGGAAGAGCCAACTTATTGGAATAGGTATAGCTTCAGCTGGTCCTTTAAATATAGATACAGGGGTAGTTTTTAATAATGCAAATCTTGGATTTAGAGTAATTCCTTTAAAAGAACCAATAGTAGAAAAGTTTCCTGGAATACCATTATATTTTATAAATGACTGCATTGGTGCTGTGTTAGGTGTGCATTATTTCGAAGCAGATGATGATGAAAGGGATAATTTAGTATATATTACAATTTCAACAGGAATAGGTGGCGGTGTTATTTGCAATGGGCATTTATTATTAGGAAAAGAAGGTAACGCAGCGGAAATAGGTCACGGACTAGTTGAGCCAAGGAGTACCATTAAATGTAATTGTGGGGCATATGGGTGTTGGGAAGCATATAGTTCTGGAATAGGCGTACAATCAAGAACCATAGATGCATTAAATGAAGGGAAATATAATGCAGAAATATTATTGGAAATAGTAGAGAATGATATATCTAAAATTACTGCTAAAGAAATCTTCCGAGCTGCAAGAGAAGGCGATGTTTTATCTAGTAAAATAGTTGATGATTGTGTTTTTTATACAAAAGTAGGAGTAGGATTAGTAAATAATTATTATGATTGTTCATCAATTTACTTTGGGGGAGCAATGATGAAAGATAAGGATCAGATAATTCCTCAATTAATTGAACAATTTGAAAAAGATTCTCTTAAATTTACAATAAATCACCCTCCAAAAATTAAATTAACAAAATTCAAAGATGAAATTGGTTTGAGAGGAGCACTAACACTTGTAAAATACAAAATAGAAAAAAACCAGGTAGTCACTTAAGAATAAATTAATAATTAAGAGAAACAAATGGGAAGGGAAAATTTAATCTTTACTTTGAGTGGAATACGAGGCATTACTGGCAAAGATTTTAATTTTAATATTATAAAGAAAATCGCAATCGCTTATGGTTTATGGCTTAATGGAAAAGATAAAAAAGTTATAATAGGTAAAGATACTCGGCCAAGTGGAAATAAGATTGAAAAAGCTGTTATCGAGGGGTTAATTGGAACAGGTATTGAGGTAATTAATCTTGGAATTTGTCCCTCACCTATAATTATTTATGCTAAAAAAAAATACGGTATACCAGGAGGCATTATAATTACTGGTTCTCATAATCCTCAGGAGTGGAATGGTTTAAAACTGCTTTCAACAAAAAATTTCCTTGATAAACCTGATTTAGAGCAAATATCAAATAAATTAAACAAAATTGATCTAGATTCTTATCCGATAGAAAAGTCAATGATACACAAACATATTGAAATTTTGAATCCAATTCCAGATTATATTCAAGATCTATATAAATATATTGACTATAAAAGAGTTAAAAAAAGAAATAATCTTCGAGTAGTAGTTGATACTGGAGCAGGAGCAGGAAAAATCGCTACACCTCAAATTCTTAAAGGAATGGGATGTGAGGTAAAATTACTTAACAACAATTTGCTAGTTAATAATATATTTCCTAGAGAAATTGAGCCTATAGAGAAGAATCTTAGAGATTTGAGAATGGAAGTATGGCAGGGTAAATATGATATAGGGTTTGCCCATGATTCTGATGCAGATAGATTAGCTATAATTGGTGAAAATGGAGTTTGTTATCCTGAAGACATTGGGTTAGCTCTGATTACTGAATTTTATTTAAAGAATAACTATGATCCAGATATAGAAATAATTATTGTTACAAATTTAGCTTCTTCTTTAAGATTTGAAGCGATCGCTGAAAAATATAATGCTAAAGTAATTAGAACTCCTGTAGGAGAGAAATTTTTAACAGATAAAATAGATTATTTGATTGAAAAAAAGGTTACAAAATCTAGAAAGCGCTTAGTTTTTGGGGGAGAGGGTTCATGTGGAGGTTTTATTTTCCCTTATTTCAACAATACTCGAGATGGAATTTTTGCAGCTGCTAAGATTATAGAAATTTTGGTAAGTACTGAAAGAAAAATCTCAGATTTGGTTTCTACTCTCCCTAGATTTTATTCAAATAGAGAAAAAATTAATATTAAAAATAGTGATATTAATTTGATTATTGAACTAGTAAAACAAGAGTTAAGTGAAGAGGGAGAAGAAGTAAATCAAATTGATCTTGATCTCCGATTTGGTAAAGGCAAAGAATGGTTTGTTTTAATTCATCCTTCAAACACAGAACCAATAATTAGAGTTATCAGTGAGGCAAAAAGAAAATCTTTAGCAAGAGTCTATTGTGAAGCCACAGCTGAACTCATAAGACTAATCATTTCAAAGATGTAATATTTGAATAGTTCTTTAAATCTAAGTTGTTTCTTCAATTCCCATTATTATCCCATTCATTCAATAAGAATGGACACTACCGTTAGATTTAAATATGAAGATATACTCTATTTTCTTTAAACATATTTGTTGATGAATCATGGTAATTAAAGTTTATAGATGGATTGGGTCGGATTGTGGAGATACCCTATTCCGTACTCCGCCTGTGTGTAAATCAATGGTCATGACATTAATGTATGCACGTTTTAACGTACATATCTTAAATGCGTTATCCTAATAAATGCGTAGAAATCAACAAACTTTTTATACTCATTCTCAAATACTTTATACCATATATTCGTAGCAATTTAGAGATTTGATCTAAATCCTTATATCTTACACACTTTTTACACAATGCTAGTCATAGTGCTCGATTACTTCAGGTTAGGATAAATGAATATGTTTTTTTAAGAAAATTAAAAAAATTATAAAAAAAATAAAATAATTAAAAAAAGAGGTGGAAAAATTGTTAGAATTAAAGGAATTGGCAGAAAAAAGAGAATCTGCTAGGTTAGAAAGAACTCAAGAGTTAGCAAATGAAAAAATTCAAAATCGAAGATTACGAGAGCTTAATGTGAGTATGCTATATAATCCGAGATACATTGAAGAAAGAGAGATACATAACAAATCTAAATGTCTTGAGAGTCTCTTACAGTCATCGTTATTAAGACAAAGAGAGAAAAAAAACCAAGGGAAGTAAAAATGTCAGCAGATAATAATGAAGTAGACCAAAAAATAGTTAAAATAGAGTCTATATATGATCAAGTAGAGGAAGCTCAAAAAATCGTCCATACTAAAGAGAAATGGAAGTCAAACATATGGAAATCTTACATATTTCATTTTTTCATGGGTTTTCACTTAATTTCTGGAGTACTATTGCCCTTTTTCCTGACATGGGGAAAATTAACTTTCATTGAAGTGATGTTCTTACAAAGTTATTTTACAATGATGATTTTACTATTTGAGATTCCTTGTGGAGCAATAGCAGACTATATTAGTAGAAAGTTCTCTTTAATACTAGGAGCTCTAATCACTGCATTTGCAGCGGTGATCTATGGAAGTTACCCAAACATATTCATTTTTGCTATCGGTGAAACTTTATGGGCTTTTGCCAGTGCATTAACATCGGGTACAGATCAAGCATTCATATATGATACATTGAGAAAGCTTAGAAGAGAAAATGATATCTCTAAAATAACGGCTAGAAATAGGAGCTTCATGTTATTTGGTATAGCAGTTTCGGCTCCAATTGGCTCAATTATTGGTGCTCATCTATCGTTAAATCTAGTAATGACTCTTATGTTTTTCCCATTCTTCATAGCAACATTGATATCTTTAACACTAAGAGAACCAAATCATGATTTAGTGAAAAAGCAAACTGAAAATTATCTAACTGTAATAAAATCCGGATTTAAAGAGCTCAAGAGAAACAATATACTAAGAATATTAGCTTTTGAGATGATAATAACCGAATCAATTGTATTCTTCTTAATATGGACATATCAGATATATCTAGAGGCATTGAATTTTCAGTTAGTTTTCTTTGGATTAGTGAGTGCATCAATGACCATTATACAAATAATCTTTAACAATCTAGTTCCAAAGATTGCCACCAAGCTAAAAAATAAGAGACGGTTTCTGCAGGTGTATACAGTAATACCAGGAATAGGGTTTATTTTTATGGCGTTGATATTCTATATTCCAATTAGTATTCCTTTAATTCTAGTGATAATTGGCTTCGGTTTCTCACGGAGCATAATATTCGTTAAGGGAATTAACAAACAGATTCAAACACAGAATAGAGCTACTGTTTTAAGCACAATAAACATGGCAGCAAGTCTCATCAGAACAATTCTTTACCCTTTCATTGGATACCTTGTAATGTGGAATTTAAGCACAACATTTATTCTGTTAGGTGCGGTAATAATCATCTTTGCAATACTTTCGAAAATTAAAAGTGAATATTTATAACCAAATCAATTTTTTTTTAAAACTCTAAAATATTCAAATCTATTTGTTTAATTCTTCTAATATTAATTTAGTTAATTTTTTTCCTACAATTTGAGATATTTCTTCTATAGTAGCTTTTTTAATATTAGCAACACTTCCAAAGTGATTAAGTAATTTTTTACGTGTAGTAGGACCAATTCCTTTAATATCATCTAATATAGAGCCAGTTATACGTTTTTTTCTCTGCTTTTTATGCAGTTTTAATGCCACTCTATGAGATTCGTCTCTAACTCTCTGGAATAATTTTAAAAGAGGTGAATTTTTAGGAAGTACAATTGGGTTTTTCTTATTTGGTATATAGATTTCCTCATATTTTTTTGCTAACCCAATTATAGGTATTTCAAGGCCTAATTCCTGTAACACAGAAACTCCTGCATTCAATTGACCTTTTCCCCCATCAACTACTATTAAATCGGGAAACTCTAAATTTCTCTTTAAAATCATGTTATATCTTCTTTTTAATACTTCTTTCATCATGGCTACATCGTCGGGAGTTGATTTGGATTTAATTTTAAAATGTCTATAATTTTTATTATAAGGTCTTGCTTCTAAAAAATAAACCATTGAACCAGTTGCATCCTTACCTTCAATATTAGATATATCAAAACCCTCTATAATTCTAGGTTCTTTTGGGAGGTTCAGTATTTCTTTTGCTTCTTTTAAGACTTCTTCTCTGAAATCTCCCTCATCCATTCTAATACGTTCCATTTGTAACTGCTGTTGAACAATAACCCTGGCGTTTTTATTTGCAATTCTAATTAAGCTTGTTTCATAATCATCGATTGGAGCTCTAATCTGTATCTCCTTTTTTATATCCTTTAAATAATTGATTAGAACATTAAGATTTTCCTTTATTTCAGGAACTATTATTGCTTCAGGTAATTGTGTTTTAAAATCTTGATAATATTGTTCTAAAATTGAAGTAAAAATCTCACCTTTTTGGCCTACTTTTTCTCTTAAATCAAAATCAAAAGAACTTTTATTTATTATTCTACCTTCCCTAATATGGATTATTACCATTGCCAAAAAGTCATTCTCACTACTATATCCAATGATATCCTTATTAGATTCATAGTCTAGAAAAACATGTTGTTCATCGGTTGCATGATCAATATCATCTAATTTATCTCTCCAAAAAGCTGCTATTTCATATTGCTTCGTTTTTGCTGCTATTTGCATTTTTCCTTCAATCTGTTTTTTTAATTCGCTTGTTTCTCCTTTTAAAAACAATTCGATTTTTTTAATATTATCTCGATATTCTTCCTTAGTAAATTCGGTGAAACATGGACCTGGGCAGAGTTTTAACTGATAATATAAGCATGGTCTTCTTCTTTTTTTAATCGGTTTTTTGCATGAACAATAGGGAAAAATCTTTCTTAAATCTCTTAGTATTCTAATAATTTCCTTTTTATCTGTGTATGGTCCTAAAAATAAGTTTTCCTTAGAAAATTTTTCAGGATTTCTTATAACTCTTATCCGAGGAAAATCTTCACTGTAAAAGATTCCCACCCAGGGATAAGATTTCGAATCCCTCATAATAACGTTATATCGGGGAAGGTGTTTTTTGATCTGGATATTTTCTAAGAGCAGCGCTTCTTTTTCATTTTCGGTGACTATATATTCAATAGATTTAATCTTACCTACTAATTCTTTAATTTTTTCTTCATAGTAGGGATCATTAAAACTCGTTTTTAAAAAATATTGATTAACTCTTTTTCTTATATTGATTGCTTTGCCAATGTATATTATAGAATCCTCTTTATCTGCGAATAGATAAACTCCGGGTTCATTTGGTAAACTCTTTCTCTGCAGTTCTAAATCCTTCATATAAGGGAAAAAATCCTAGAATATCATTCTTTTAAATTATCTATATTCAACAACAAGTAGAATGTACTGTTATTAAATAGTAAGAGAGGGTAAATTTAATTTGTTGTTATAAAATTGAAATAATTTCCTTACAGAGCCGATATTATGCTATAATTAGATCTTAATTATAATTTTAGTATTTCCTAATTAAAAATTTATAAAAAGATTATTATACTTAATATATAATTTTTCTTAAAGAAAGAAAATTAGTTAATTAAAAATGGTAAACATTAGAATTTGTCCAAAATGTAAAGAACCATCATTAAAAAGTGCTGTTAATGTCTCAGGGTGGTTAGCACCTAACCTGGTGGAATGTACTAAATGCGGTTATATAGGATATTTTTTTATTGAGATTGATCCTGAGGATTTTCAATTGGATCAGGAAGATCCTACTGACGATAAATAAGAAACTTAAGAATATTAAATTTTTTAAATTATTATTTCTATAATCCTTAAAGAATAAAATAAAATGTGCTTAAAAATGGAGCAATTATTAAAAGATGCTGAAAGAATTAAGTCTTTAGAAATTCAAGGAGCGACAAATATAGCAATTAATGCGATTCAATTTTTAAGTGATTATGCGAAAAGATTAAAATCTGACAATCTTGAGATGTGCTTTGAAAGTCTGTACAAAGCAGTAGACATCCTAATTGATACAAGACCTACAGAACCTGCTATGAAAAACGGTTTGAAATTTATCATAAGTAAACTAGAAAAAGAAAAAGAAAGTTGTTATGCAGAATTTATTTCAGATGTAATAGAAAAATACAAAAACCAATATTATGATATGCTTCAAACTGCAAAGAAAAGAATTGCTATAATAGGTGCTCGACGAATTCCTGATGTAGATAAAAAATTTTATGTGATGACTCATTGTCACTCAAGTTTAGTTACAGCTATTCTCTTAGAAGCTAAAAGTCAAAATAAGAACTTCAAGGTAATTAATACAGAGACACAACCAAGATTACAAGGTAGGAAAACAGCAAACAAGTTATTAGATGCGGGTATAGAAGTCACTCATGTTGTTGATAGTGCTATGAGGTGGGCGGTAAGACATTTTGAAGTAAATTTAATTATAATTGGAGCGGATAGTATAACAAGTGAGGGAACCATAATCAATAAAATAGGCTCAAGATTACTAGCATTAGTAGCCCATGAGGAACATGTTCCTTTTTATGTCGCTTCTCCACTATTAAAATACAATCCAGAAACAAATCTTGGAATTTTAGAAACCATCGAAATGAGAGATCCAAAGGAGGTATGGGAAAAACATCCTGAAGGAATTGAAGTTTTAAATCCTGCGTTCGAAACTGTGTCTCGACGATATATAGATGGATTAATCACTGAAGCAGGAATTTTTGCTTCGAGTCATGTACCAAATTATTTTGAAAAATGGTATCCAGAAATGGTATAATAATTACTTAAATATATTTAACCCCATTTTTCAATAGCTCTAGCTAATTCAATATGATCTTTAGCATATTCTTTTAAGTCATAACCTTCTAGTACAGAGGATATTGATTGTCTTATAGCACGAGCTCCAGCTTCAGTTCCATCAGGATGACCATGACATCCTCCACCAAATTGATAAACCATATCTTTTCCTAATATTTCCATTAGTTCTGGAATATGCAGCGGACTTAAGCCCCCGGAAGCAACAGGTAATGCTGGTTTAATACTATACCAATCTTGATCAAGCATCGTTAAATTATTGCCCACAATTTTTTGTGCTGTAATAGTTTTATTGATTTCTACAACTTCTTGCCGTCCTCCTTCCATTTTTCCAACAACCGTTCCAGTATGTAATTGATCCATTCCTATTAATCTCATTAATTTAGCTAAAGCTAACATTGTCATTCCATGTTTTTTATTTCTAGTAATAGCCGCATGCATTGCCCTATGTGCATGTATCACTACGTTCTTATCGTCTAGATATTCTCTAATATCTTGGAGAGCTGAAAAACCGACAGTTAAAATATCTAACATAATATATTCTCCACCATGTTCAATAACAAAATCAGCTCTTTTTTTCATTGTAGTTAATGGTGCTGTTATATTCGGCATATATATCTTCTTTTCTCCGGTCTCGTTTTCTACATTATCTCGAATTTTTAGAGTTTCTTTAATTCTTTTCTCGAACTTATTAAAAGACATACTTGTTAAGTTTTCATCATCTTTAACAACATCTAAACCTCCGCTCCAAGCTTGACCACATACATTTGCATGTTCAATTTCATTCAACCCAACCTTCGGTTTAACAATTGTTCCAAGGAGGGGCCGTTTTTCTATTTTTGTTAATTTTCTAATTCCCTCAATACCAAATTTTGGTCCTTTATAGGCAGAAACTATACTTTTAGGAAATGATATATCTAACAATCTTAGATGCTTTAGTACTTTCATTCCAAATATATTTCCTGCTATGGCACTTAAAATTTGTGGTAAGTTATCCGCTTCAAATAGCTCCTTTGTGTAAGCTATTTTTACTACATTGTTTTCTGCATCAATGTAGAATGCTGAGGGCTTAAGTCGTTTAGCAATATCTGCAGATAAAGTGGCAATTTCAGTCCATGTTCCAATTGAGCTTTCTTTAGCAATTTCTTCGCATGCTTGCTCTAAGTTTTTGCATTCAGATGATTTTTCTACATAATACATAGCGATAAGATCATCATTATTTGGTTTATATTCTAAATTTAGATAGTGTACCAATTTATTTCACCACTAGACATTTGAAATTTAATTTATTATGACAAAATCGAAATTTCTCAAAAAGAAATTAGTATAATGAATTATAATATTAAAAGCATAAAAAATTAATAATATTTTTAATTATATTACAGAGTGATTTAATGATGAGTGAAGATGAAAGTAAAACAATTACTATAAATGTCAAGGATTTAAGTTTTAAAAGCGATCAACACGTAGAGGATTTGGTAAGATTTTTAGCAGAAGCACTTCCAAAAATCAACCTCAACCGTGATGGGAATGAGATTACAATCTCAATGCCAGTAAAATTGTCTAAAAGAGCTTTAAAGCTTAGAATTAAAAAATTCTTATATAAAAAGGGATTAAATAAGGATTTCAGACCTATTTCATTAAAATTAGGCGATAAAGAAGGATATGCAGTAAAGGAAAAGAAAATTATTGAGTTAAGCTATTACTAATTCTTCTTCTTACTAAATATTATTATATAAAATAATAATTATATTTAGTTGTGTCTGTGAAAAAGACCAACCTCATATTATCCATCGAATCAATAGATGACTTGATGAGATGTATTAATTTAGCAAGTTTGTTGGAGGTAGCGGGTTGGCCTAAACCTGGGAATGTACATCGAACCAAAGATTTTGATGATACGAGATTTGAACATTTCTTAGGGGGAATAGCTGCTATTCAACCAACTTTTAGGAAATTTTGCGAAAAAATATTTCAATTATCATTTAACGATGATAAAAACTATAGATTTATAGAATTAGGGTTTTTCTTTAAGGAAGCCGCAGAACAGATGATAAAATGGCAAAGTGGAGGAAATGTTTTGCTTGGACACATTTTAATATTAGCTCCTCTTACTGCAGCTGCTATAATATGTTTAAAAACTAATAAAAATAATTTTTCCGATTTTAAATATTATTTAAATAAAATTATTGATGAAACTACGGTAGATGATACAATTCATCTCTACAAAGCTATAAGAATATCTAATCCTGGAAGTTTAGGAAAGATAAAGAAGTATGATATCAATGATGAAAATTCACTTAGAGATATTAGTGAAGACAAAATAAACTTAAAAAAAATTTTTGACCTATCCAAAGAATATGATTTAATTAGCTCTGAATATTCAACAGGATTCAGTATTATATTAAACGAGGGATTACCTTACTTACTTAAAACTTTTAATCGATTTGGTGATCCAAATATAGCAACTGTAAATACTTTCTTAAAAATTCTTTCAGAGCATCCAGATACACTCATAATAAGAAAATCAGGAATAGAATCTGCACTTTATGTATCAAACTCTGCATCTAAAATATTACAAAATGGAGGAATTTCATCTGAAGAGGGTTTAGAACTAACTATTAAATTAGATAGAGAGCTGCAAGAGAAAAAAGGGAAATCAAATCCAGGTACTACTGCAGATCTTATTGCTGGAGTTATTTTTTGTGCATTGATCTTTGGACTAAGGTTATAGATTCAAAAAAATTATTTGGTAGAATTAATTTATTTTATTTAGTTCTAAATCATATTTAGAAGGATCAAGACTTAATGGAATTCTGTGATGAATGTGGTGGAAGCATGATGTTCCCATCTAATGTAAACGGAAAAAAAGTATTTAAGTGTAAATGCGGAGCAATAAAAGATTTTTCTGAAGAAAAGTCGGGAGCATATAAATTAACTAAGAAAATTGAACACCCTGTCAGAAATGAGGTTATTAACTTAACTGAAGTTATGAATTGGAAAGAAGAATATTTAAGAAGTGCTATTAAGGATTTTAAATGTCCTAGTTGCGGATATACAAAAGCACATCTGCAAACAAGGCAGACACGGAGTGCTGATGAAGGAATGACTCATTTTATAACCTGTCTAAAATGTGGTCGCCATATAAAAATAGGGAGTTAGTAATAAAGACTCTCAATCAAATAACTTGTTAATTAGTAATTGCTTTTTCTGTTTTTCTGGAAAATTTAATTTTACAATCTTATTTGTACTTTTCAATCCTGATACTATCTTAATTTGATTTAACGTGATTTCTAGCTTAGTCTTTAGTAAATTTATTAGTTCTTTATTTGCTTTATTTTTAATTGCCTTAGATCTAATATAAACCGTAAGAAATTTATCATTTTCAATTAAACCTTGCCTTTTCGAATTTGGTTTAACATTGATGCGGAGAATGAAAGTATGATCATCCATTTTTTCGAGGAATCTCATTATTTATTAAACAGAATAAATTTTTATATAAATATTAAATAAACTCATCAATTCTAGTTTTTAGTCGATTATAAGAAGGTTTTGATAACCTAATACCTCCAGCAAGCTTATGTCCCCCGCCTACACCACCTAATTCATTTTTTATTCTAGAAATGATTTTGTTTACCCCATTTTCATTATTATTTTCAAGATATTTTCTTGAACATCGAATACTTAATTTAATTGTCCCAGATTTCATTTCTAAACCACCTAGAAATAAAATTTTATAAGGATTAACAAGTTCATTAACTGCACTGAAACTAGCTGTATCTGACCAGTTGCTAGGAGGTATTTTTCCTTTTACTTCTATAAAAATTGCTTTTTCTGTTTCAGAAGTAGGTAATTCGTTAGAAACAGTTTTCAAATTATTTACCAGATTATTTATATAATCCATATATAAATTCTTGGCATAACGAGTAATTGTTTTTAATTGTGTAATTGATATAGCTGCACTAATGTTTTTAAAACATAAGATATTCAATAACAGTGCGTGTTCAAATGCAAATTTTAGCAATCCTGCTTTGTGTGGTAACAATGCATAATGACCATAGCTACCTATATTCACTTTTTGTTGAATTGCGTAAATTTCATCCTTATTTAGATCAACAACTTTAGTCGTTGGATTTATTTGTATTGAGTTTAGAACAGATTTAATTTTGTTGTCAGATTCACCCCCAATTCCATTAATATAAGGTAAAATACTGTATTTTAAACTGTTTTTGATGGAATCATGCATATTTCCAAATAATGTAAGCCCTTCTTTATCCTCAACAAGTTCTTCGCTTATTAGTTCTTCGTATACTTCTCGATTAAATGATTGAAGCTTATCCATTGACTTTAAAGAATCTCCAGCAATTCCTATTATTGTGAGCCATCCCTGCTTTATTGTCGAGGGTTTTATTTGTTTAGCGAACATATAAGCAAGAGTTGCTCCAGAGATATGTTCAAGACCATCATAACCATGAATTGTAGGATTTACAAAAAACAAGTTTTCAGGTATATCACTAATTCTGATATCATCTTCCACTTCATGATGATCAAGAATATAAAAATGTTCTTTTCTATTTCTTATAATAGGAATTAATTCTGCTAAATTAGAACCTAGATCAGTAAAAATAAATGCAGTTTTTTCACTTTGTCTTTTAGAGAAAATTCCTTTTAAATAATTTTCCCAAGAAACAGATCTATTATATATAAAGTAATCATAATCTATTTTTAGTTGATATAACAAATTCTGGATAATATGTAAACTACTAATACCATCAGCATCATTATGAGAAATGGTCATAATTCTTGGATATGAATGATCAACAAAATGATCTACGGCATTATTAAAATCCTCCAAAAATTTTGCTTTATCTGGTTTCCTGGTCATTTATATCAATTAATTATTAAAATACAAGAAGTTTTAAAATATTTACTTATCATTAAGTGAATTATTAGAGAATCATAAATCAAAAAATACTAAATTATGAATGGTCTATTATATAAATCTTCTATATTTTTATTTTGAGTAAATTCTGATAAATTTCAAATAAATTCTATAATTATAAATATTCCGATTTGATTTTTGCTTTTTTCCAGAAATCAAGGTAAAAATTAAAATCTAAGGAAAAATTTTTTTAATTTATTTAAATTTCTGTCTTTAAGATTTCAAAAATAAAAGCTCAATCATGCCTAATAAAACTCGGAATAAAACCATATTCTCTAAAAAGACTTTTCTTCTTATTTTGATGATTATGGCAATCTTTATTCCAATAGTATTTACAAATTTTAAGATTTTTTCCAACATCGGTTTAAATAATAATGATCTTAATGAAAAAGTTCTTAATATGAATGGATTTACTAAAGACAATTACACTGAAATACTAACAACAGCTAAACATGGATTAGGCAATATTACAATAGATGACATAAAATTTAACACTCTTATACCGGGTTTTGTTATTGAAAATGTTACTCATCCACTTATTTTCGAAGATATTAGCTCATATTCTTTATATATGGGTTTAAAAGACATGGAGTTTATTGAAACTACAAGTCCAGCCATAATAGACAACTTAGATGATGAAATTATAGACAAGGTTACTGTCCATGTCAAATTAAATGAAACTTTACTCGTATATTATAATTTTACAAAAGCAAGATATTTAATCTATCACTCCCGTTTTATAGGAGCGAAGTTATTAGAATTTTATGTCGATAATGGCTCTATTATAACCAATCTAACAGAAGGAGTTGACTATACCATAGATGATAAAAATTTTCTGGTATTTTTTTATGAGGACTACTTCCAAGAAGGTCGCATTTTTAATTTTACTATGAACCTCATATGGGAATTTGATTTAGGTATTGGAGGTTGGACAATAGAGCAAAATGAAGATGAAATTTTGGAGATAACTGAAGTAGAGCAAGAAGTTACACCAGAATTTCATTATCAATTCTTTCTACTCGCGTGGAGATATGATCTGGAATTAAATTCAGATAGTAAAATACCGATTACTTCTTGGGATGTTGCATTAACGGTTAACCCATTAGATAAGGAGGAATTTAATGACCATGAATTGATGTTAAGAGGAATTGAGGTGAATATTGTTGATCATTTAAATACTGATAAGTCATTGCAAATAAAACTT
>Ga0114930_10000922_pt1 | contig 29708 bp, 25 predicted proteins | sample AnhtaG_FD_87300 | JGI IMG/M metagenome (GOLD analysis project Ga0114930, IMG submission 87300) | Deep subsurface microbial communities from Anholt, Denmark to uncover new lineages of life (NeLLi) - Anholt_01485 metaG | ecosystem: Environmental > Aquatic > Marine > Oceanic > Sediment | place... | reverse complement strand
TTGCCGTTGCGCCGCTCATCGGACTGATTCTGAACTATACCCCATGGGGCATTAGGCTGTATCCCATCCTTGTCTCCATTACCCTGTTCATTCTGGCCACTTCTGGCGCTGCCTGGTACCGCCAGCACAGACTGCCGGAAGAGGAGCGCCTCTCTATCAGCTTCAACGTCAACCTGTCGCAATGGACAGCGATGAGCGGCTGGGACAGAGTCTTGTCCATTATTCTGGTGGCATCGATATTGGGAGCTATCGGCACCTTAGCCTATGTCATTATTACCCCCAAGGCTGGAGAGAAGTTCACCGAGTTTTATATTCTGGGACTCGATGGCAAAGCTACGAACTACCACGACGAGCTAACAGTGGGAGAGGAAGGAAAGGTAATCCTGGGCATCGTAAACCACGAGCATGAAGACGATCTAACCTACCGAGTTGAGATTCTAATAGACGACGAGGGCAGCAGCACAATCAGGCCACTTGCGCTGGACCACAACGGGAAATGGGAGAACGAAGTAGGCTTCATCCCCCAAAAAGCAGGGGGGAACCAGACGGTGGAATTCATCTTGTACAAACAGGGGGAGGAGGAACCTTACGAATCGGTTTATCTCCGGCTCGACGTGAAGGAAGCAAGCTAACTTGGAACAGGCTTTTCAGCCTGTATAGCAATCATCGATTATAGAATGAACAGATTCGGTATCAAAATAGGGTCCTCAATCCGCGCCACGTACGGCCTGGCACTGGCCTTCATCCTTGGCATCGCCTTCTTTATCCGCGTACACTTCCCCTTTGACAACGTCTTTGCCGACGGCTGGGTCAGGTCATCGGGCGTGCCCTCCTTTCTAGGTTGGCTCCTTCTCCCTGAGAAAGGATACGCCCCCTTCTTTTTACACACAATACGTTACACTACCTAAGGGAATCCGCAGTTTGTCAAATCAGCCGCGCTGTGCTACACTACAGCCAACTTGAATGCAAACTGCTTCAGGCAAAGGAAAGCCAGCAATGAACCAGGGGCCGTCAACCGCCGAACAACTCCGGCGTAAGCCTAAGATCGTCGCTGCCATTCCTTGCTTTAACGAGGAACGGTGTATCGGAAGCGTAGTACTGCAGACAAAGAAGTTCGTCGACAGCGTCGTCGTGATCGATGATGGCTCAGCTGATGACACTGCTGAGGTTGCAACCGAAGCAGGAGCGATAGTTCACAAGCATGGCCAAAATCAGGGTTACGGGGCTGCGATTCGCAGCGCACTGGTAAAGGGGAGTCAGCTTAGGGCAGATGTCCTCGTAACCCTTGATGGTGATGGACAACACGATCCGAAGGATATCCCTAAGCTAATTATGCCCCTGCTTCAGGGGGAGGCAGATGTTGTAGTGGGCTCTCGATTCCTGATAAAAGGCCAGAAGCCGCCCTTTTATCGACGCCTGGGGCAGCGTGTTTTGACCACCGCTACCAACCTGGGATCGGGGCGCAGGATTAGTGACTCGCAAAGCGGATTCAGAGCCTACTCTTCAAAAGCGCTCAAAAAGCTGAATTTGGCCGAAAGCGGTATGTCTGTAAGCTCTGAGATACAATTCGCCATAAGGACGAGCAGGCTCAGGGTAGCTGAGGTACCCATAAGCGTTTCGTATACAGATAAGAGAAAGAGGAACCCCATCGGACATGGCATGAGCGTTCTGGGTAGGATACTGGTTCTGATTAGCCTGAAGAACCCACTGCTATTGTTCGGAGTACCGGGGCTCGCGCTCCTAGCAGGCGGACTCGTCTTAGGCGTACGTGTATTGACGATATATAGCGACACCAACGAGCTGGCTATTGGTAACGCCTTGGGTACAATTCTGCTCTGCCTGGCAGGTCTTCTAGCACTATTCGCGGCACTTATGCTGCAGGCAATGAAGGAATTACTGCGACAGGGAGCTGGTCAGCTAGCCAGGGAAATGAGGGAATATGGGCTTGGTGAGGAGTACGATAAAGGAGAAGGTGGCCCGCAATAGAACCGGTACTACTCTCGGCGCCCACATTGACTCGCAGAAGTTATACTTTTCTGGGTTTTTCGCTGAATCCGCTAGCTATACCTCAGGATGACACGTTCCATGTGTGCATCACTCACCAATGACCATCTCAAATGACACTGGGCAGGGAGTAGCTCACAATTGAAGAAGGTACTCATCGTAACCTACTACTTCCCACCACGTCCCGCTGTAGGCGGCCTGCGCCCCGCGGGACTCACCAAATACTTACCAGAATTTGGCTGGGAAGGTATAATCCTGACAGCCAGGTTGCCGGGTAGGCCAGCGCCAGAATTTAAGGTCATCGAGACAAATTATGATGATAGCTTTGGCTTCGGGAAGAGGTTTCTCGGCCTCGATTCCGAACAGAACTTGATGACGCAAATAGCCCAACTTAAGAAAAAGTTGCACATTACGTCGGAGAAATCTGCGTTTGACTTCCTGTTAGCAGCCTGGGGAGAAGTAACTGCCTATCCTGACCCGCAAAAAGGCTGGAGGGCTTTCGCCGTTGGAGCAGGCAACGACTTCTTGCAGCAGGAATCAGTAGACGCTATGATCAGCATTTCGTCCCCTGTAACCAGCCACATCGTTGCCAAAGAACTAAAAGATAAACATGAGATCCCGTGGGTCGCTGATTTCCGCGATCTCTGGACCCAGAATCATTACTATCCGTATAGTCCACTACGTAGGGCGATTGAGAGGAGATTGGAGTTAAAAACGCTGCACAAAGCTGACGCACTGGTGACTGTATCCGAGCCCGCCTCCTCAAAGTTGGGCATGCTTCACAAAGGAAAATCGATATATGTTATCAGTAATGGGTTTGATCCAGTTGAGGTAAGTAGCCCATGTGCAGGCTTAACAGATAAGTTTACGATTACGTATACTGGCAACCTCTATCCCGGCAAGCAAAGCCCGGAACCCCTCTTTGCAGCTCTGAGGGACTTGATTGCACAGAGAATTATGGATGCCAAGGACGTTGAAGTCAGGTTCTATGGTGCTGAGGCGGGGTGGATAGACAAACAGGCCGAACGCCACGGACTGAGGGACATAGTCAAGCAGTTCGGCATAGTGCCCAGGGAGGTTGCATTGAATAGGCAAAGAGAGTCGCAGTTACTCCTGTTTATAAAATGGAATGACCCCAAGGAACGAGGAGCTTATTCAGCAAAGGTCTTTGAATACCTTGCAGCCAGAAGGCCAATCCTCGCTGTCGGTGGGTACGACGACGTTGTTAGCGAGCTGCTGGACGAAACCAGGACAGGCACCTGCGGTCCAACGGCGGAAGAGGTAAGAAGTATTCTAATAGGACTTTATCGAGAATATCAGGCGGTGGGCAAAGTGGAATACAAAGGTGAAGAAGACAAGACAAATAGGCACAGCCAGAGGGAGATGGCGCGGAAATTTGCCCTGGTTTTGGATACCGTCTCCTGTTAGCCTCTCACAATAGCGTTTCACATATGGAGTTGGCGTGATAAATCAAACCACCGTGGTGCAAACCAAGAGGCAACTCTGATAACATAGGGGGTATGAAAGTGCTTGAGGGAAGGCCAAAGCGTGTTGCACTTGTGTTGGGCTTTGGACAAGATTTCTGGCGTGACCAGCGAGTGCAGCGAACAGGCCGCGCACTAGCAGCCGCCAACTACGAGGTTCTGGCATACACTCCTGCCGAATCCAAAGAACACGAACGCTCTAGGGAGGGTATTGCGACGAAATATATAAAGACACCATTGGGCAACAATAGGCTGATTAAGAAGCTGCTTCTTAGTTACATTCTTTATGACATCTCGGCAGCCTTTGACATGGTAAGAAGCAAGGTGGACATATGTCACTGTAATGACTTCGACACCGTGCCCTGCGGAGTAATACTAAAACTCGTCAGCTTCGGAAGGGCAAAAGTGGTATATGATTCACATGAAGATTACCCTCTTTTCATAGAATGGGGCCGTGGGAAACTACTTGCCAGAGTTGTCGGTATTGCCGAGGCCATATTCACCAGATACTTTGTGGATAGAGTTATAGCTGTCACTGAAACCGTGAAGGCTAAGTTTGAGAAAAGGGGTATCAAGTCTGAAGCGATATTTAACTGCCAAGAGTTGCTGAATTATGAACCGGCAGAGGAAAGTCAGAGGGCCGGTGACAAAAGAGGTGAGTTCCAGATCACCTATCAAGGTAACATATTTCCGCAAAGAGGCTATGAACAGTTGATTGAGGCGGCAGACATATTGATTAATAACAGAAGAATCGAGGAGCTGAAGTTCATAATTATTGGAGACAGCGGCCGCTTCATAGCTTACCAAAGATCCTTGGTCAACCTCATAAAAGAAAAGGGATTGGAGAAAAATTTCTCTTTCACAGGGTTTATGGATTATGCCGAGATGATGCAAATTCTGAGGCGAGCTGACGTCGGCTTGATGCCATTTGAGCCAACCCTCAAAAACATGGGGGTGTTGCCAAACAAGTTCTTTGAAAACCTTGTGGCTGGCATACCCACGATTGCCAGCAACGTTCCTGAAATAGCCAGAATAATAGGTCAGGAGAGATGTGGCTTGCTCGTAGATGCAACACAGCCTCAGGAAATCGCTGATGCCATAGAGCATCTCTACAAACATGAAGATATCAAATTAGAGATGGGAAGAAATGCCCTCAGGGCGGCACAGGAGAAGTATAATTTCGCAACGCAAGCCGAAAAATTGCTAAAGGTCTACGAGGAGATCTCATAAATTGCAGCCAAGAACAAGGCCCGAGGTGCAGCCAATTGAGACTTTGCTATATTGCAAGCGGGATTAGCATTCACACTGAGAGATGGGTTAATTACTTCGCCCGGAGAGGGGATGAAGTCCACTTGATTTCGTCCCGCTTCACTGAGGGATACGAGGGATTTGACAGCAGGATCCAGATGCATCCCTTAGTCAGGCTGCTTCCTCAGATATGGAAGTTGTCTGGATACCTCAGCGGTATTCTATGGCTATTTCAGGTTCGTCGACTAGTACAAAGGATAAGGCCAGATATCCTGGATGCCCATTACATAGGGGTTCCTGCTTACCTTGCCGTCGCTTCTGGCTTCCACCCCCTTGTCTTGAGCGCCTGGGGTAGCGATATACTGATTGACGCAAAGCGAAACCCCTTGCGCAGAATTCTCACGCAATCCGCCTTGAAGAAGGCAGAGATGGTGATTTGCGATTCAGAGACAGCTAGAAAGAGGCTACTCGAACTGGGGACAAGGCCAGACAAAATAACAAAGATCTTCTGGGGTGTAGATACGCAACAATTTAACCCTCAAAGACGAGATGAGGAACTTAAAGGTAACTTAGGAGTGTCGGGAGCACCAACCATAATATGTGTCCGAAACTTGAAACCAGTGTATAATGTGGAAATGCTGATCAGGGCGATACCCTTGATCTTGGAGCAGACGCCACAGGCGAGGTTTATACTCGCTGGCGATGGAGAACAAAGAGGTTACTTAAAGAGCTTGGCAAGCTCCCTCGGCGTCTTAGACAGCATCAAGTTTGTGGGCTTGATTCCACATAACGAGCTTCCTAAATACTTAGCTTCGTCAGATATATATGTTTCGACCTCTCTGTCTGACAGCACCTCTCTTAGTCTCCAAGAGGCGATGGCATGTGAATTGGCCCCTGTAGTCACAGACCTACCTGCCAATCGAGAGTGGATAGTGGATGGAGAGAACGGGTTTATCGTGCCTATAAATGATGTTCGAAGATTAGCTGATAAAATTGGGTATCTGATTGAGAATGTGGAAGTGAGGAGAAAACTTGGAAGACCTGGCAGAAGTATAATAGAAGAAGAAGCTGAGTATGAAAAAAATATGAAAAAGATGGAAAATGTGTACGAGCAACTAGTTAGGAGTAAGAACAGGCTAGAAGGTTAGAAATAATGATGGATTCCATTAAGAGTGAGGAGATAAAGAAATATTACTCCGTGTGGTGGGAGAATCCTAGGGATATTAGGAATGTAGTGTTCGAAAGGCTGAATGAGTATGTCCGACAAAGGATGCCACCCGGAAGTGGAAGGAAAGCGTTAGATATAGGCTCTGGGCACGGGAGGATCGTTTCCTATCTTTTGGAAAAAGGCTATGAAGTTACAGCAGTTGAGTTTAATGAAGAATTCGTCGCTGAACTAAAAAATAAATTCCCCAATATCCAGGTAATATCAGAGGATGTTAGTAATATTGAAGTCAAGGAAAGGTTTAATGTCATCACCTGTATTGAGCTGGTTCAAAACCTTGATGCAGCAGAACTATCCACGTTGTTATCCAAGCTGGCTGGGATAACCAGCCTACTCTTAGTTAACATGTCGAACAGGAATTCTCTTCATAGTCGCTGGGTGGAACTTCGGGGATGGACGAATAGCTTTGTGTTCAATTATACGCCAAGGGAATTCGAGCAGATTTTAGAGGAAAGTGGCTTTGAAATAGTACACAGACGGGGCATAGGCTTACTTACGCCGGTCAGTTTGTTCAAGGACTTCAGAGTCAAGCTTATTCCAAGTGGGCTAGCGAAAGCAGTTAACAACTTGGATGGCTATATGTCCAAGGTATGCCACCTGTATTATGTGGAGGCAATTAGCCAGAGATTATGAAAGAGAGGATAGAGATGCAAATACCAGCAGCGAAGATATATTTCCCCGAGGAAGACAGAAAACTATTGGCGAAGCAGATCGATGGAATACTTGACAGCGGACAACTGACCCTGGGGAGGTATGGCAAGGAGTTTGAACAGAAGTTCGCTGATTATCTTGGTGTTGAATATGCTGTGGCTGTCAACAGCGGCACCAGTGCTCTGGAAATACCACTACGCGCACTAGGTGTAGAGGGACACTCGATGATTGTTCCTAGCAACACCTTCTTCGCCACCCCAGCAGCAGTGGTTCACGCCGGCGGCAGAGTCATATTTGCCGATATAACTGGTAACCTCTGCCTTGACCCAGGTAGCGTCAAGAGAAAAATTCAGAAAGATACAAAGGGCATAATCATAGTGCATATCGGCGGAGTGATTCCGCCTCAGATTTGGGAGATCCAAAAAATATGTGAAGAATACAACTTATTCCTGGTAGAGGACGCTGCCCATGCTCATGGAAGTACCTTAGATGGCAAAAAGGCAGGGGGGTTTGGCATAGCAGCCGCCTTTTCCTTCTACCCCACCAAGGTCATGACCTCTGGTGAGGGCGGCATGCTCGTAACTAACAACGAGGAGCTATACAAGAAAGCTTTGGTATTCAGAGATCAGGGCAAGGCAGGATTCTATAGCAATGTGCATACTGAGATGGGCTACAATTGGAGAATGAGCGAAATCCATGCTGCTATCGGGCTATCGCAGTTTGCTCGGCTTGAAGAATTCGTCGCCGCCCGTAGAAAGATAGCCCAGATTTATGACAGTGCGCTTGAGAATGTTAACGGAGTGAACCCGATAAAGCTGCCTCCTGAAGTGAGACCAAACTACTATAAGTATGTAGCTCTGCTAGAGAACGGCATCGACCGAGTGTCTTTGAAGAAAGCCCTGAAAGAGAAGTACGGCGTGAGCCTCAGTGGTGAGGTTTACGAACTTCCCTGTCATTTGCAGCCGATATTTAAGGACTTATATGGATTTAAAGGCGGCGAATCTCCAGTGGCAGAAGACTTTTGTAGAAGGCAAATCTGTTTGCCAGTGTTTGCCACGATGACTGAAGAGCAGGCAAAATACGTTGTGGATTCTTTAAAGGAGGTCCTTGGATGAACATCGCTGTTATAGGTGGCTCAGGATTCGTTGGCTCTCATGTGGTTGACAAGCTGCTTGATGCGGGGCACGAGGTCACCGTCTTTGACATTATGAAGCCCCATCGTGATGATGTCCGACATCTCTACATTGATATAACCGACCTGTCGAAGACTACTGTGGCTCTTGCCGGTACCTACGATGCTGCGTACATGCTAGCAGCAATGGCAGACGTCAACGACGTCTACAGGAACCCAGTAGAGGCAGGGACGGTGAATATCATGGCGGTAGCCAATGTGCTGGAGGCGGCAAGGAGGAATGGTATAGGACGAATCCTATTAGCTAGCACTGTCTGGGTCTATGAGATGGCACAGGAGGAAAAGGTTGACGAAGATACACCTCTAATACTTTCCCGAACAAAGCATGTATATACCGCCTCCAAGGTAGCCGCTGAGCTTTACTGCCACGCCTACCAGAAGCTATATGATCAGAATTTTACCATCCTTCGCTATGGTATCCCCTACGGACCCAGAGCCAGAGGCGGAACAGTGATAGCTTTGTTTGTGAGGAAGGCCTTGAATGGAGAGTCGCTTACTATCCTTGGGGACGGCTCGCAATACCGAAATTTCATTTACGTGGAAGACTTGGCTGAGGGTAATGTGGCGGCACTAAAGGAAGCAGCTATCAATCAAACCTATAACTTGGAGGGCATCCGACCAGTTACTATCAAAGAGATCGCAGAAAGGGTGCGGGAGCTGGTGGGGGATGTGGCTATCGAATATAAGGAGGCAAGGCCTGGAGACTACAGCGGTGCTATCGTTTCCAATGATAGGGCCAAGAAGCACCTTGAGTGGGAGCCAAAAGTTGACTTTGCAGAAGGGGTGAGAAGGTATATTGAATGGTACAAGGCTCAGCTGAAGCCGCATATCTGATGACCTCGATAGAACTGTAGTTAGTTTGCTTTGATTTTGGCACTACGAAGCTGGCTATTGGAAAAACATTGAGATGGCGGTCAAGACAGCCACCAAGGTAGTAGCGACTGTAGGTTTTGTTCTAGTTGCGGTAGCCGTGGTATCAGCCTGGAGTTCGCCAGCTACCGGGTATGAGTCATCGATCTATTGGTCAACTCCCCCTCTAGCCTGGGGGTGTCTGCTTTTCAGCATCGCATGTGGTATCGCAATCATCGTTTATGAGGCATATCGTAAGGAGGAGCGTAGCAACCTATGGGTAATCGGGTTCATTCTCATCCTGCTGGGCAATACTGTAATCCTGTCGTTGCATATCCTACGGGGTTATGCAATGTGGAATGGCTCAGGGGATGCTGGCTGGCACTTGGGCACTATCCAGGACATTATTACCACAAGTCATTTTGCTCGTAGCGAGTTATTCTACCCCGTAACACACATCCATCTGGCACAGCTTTCACAAGTCTTGGATATCAGCCCAGTAACTTTAATGAAATGGGTGCCCGTTTCCTTTGCTCTATTATACATGGTCTTTATGTATTTTCTGGCCAAGTCCATACTTCGTAGCAAAAGCCAAGTGATGTTAGCTACAGCAGCGGCAACTGCTCTAATGCCTGGTGGGATTGTGGCTTTGTCGCCGAACGCACTAGCAAATCTAGCCTTCCCTATGGCATTGTTCCTTTTATTCAAAAGTTTCAGCCCCGGAGCATGGCAGTGGAGAGCATTGTTCATACTCACGTTGTGTCTATTTCCTGTCTTTCACCAGATTACCACTGTGGCGCTGGCCATAATGTTATTGACCATACCACTAGCGCGCTTATTGTCAGCCAAACTAGCCCAAAATGGTCGCAAGCTTATTGATGGCGGTCTCAAATTCAGTATGGTTGCCCTACTCATCCTATTGGCCTGGTCTGGTTTGTGGCTGTTTCCCGCTATGATAGGGGCCTCAAGCACGCTGATTCCTCAAGAAGAGCCTTCTCTTGCGGAGCAGGCTGCAGGTCCAGTTATACCGTCTCAACTTCCAGAAGGCGTATCTCACCTTACTACTTTGACCACCCAGATCAATTATGCGCAGTATTACGGGTATAGCGTAGCCGTGCAATTCTTCAAAGTGTATGGTGACCTTTTGGTGTACATACTACTGGCGCTAATCGCTCTTCCAATTCTGTGGAGAGGAATCCGCAGTCGGGCCGACATCAGAAATCTAGCCTCGCTATATGGTCCTTTGGGGGCAATTGCACTGTTGATAGTAGCTCTTTTCTTTACTGCGGTCGACTTCAGCCCAATGAGGTTCGCGGTGTACATAGCGATCGTATGCACCATTCTTGGAGGATTGACGCTGTACAAATTCATTGATTGGGCGACTTCTCATCATGGTGAGTGGCTAGCAAGAATAGCTACCTTCTTTGTAGCGGTTTTGCTAGTTGGTGTATCTATGAATTCAATACTTAAGGCATATCCCTCACCATACACACTCTCTCCCAGTTACCAGACTACCCAGGCTGAGATAGATGGCATGGACTGGTTTCTGCACAACAAGGACACCGGTATGAATTCGTCAGGATGGTACTACGCACCCTACAGGTATGCTGCTTTTCTCTTGACACCAGACGAAAGAGGGCAGCGAGAGGATTTCCTGGGGAATGTAACAGGTTCTTTGCCATTTCACCTTGGCTACGACAAGTATCCTATGATGGGACAAGGCTACGAAGAAGATACGTACGTGGTACTCAGGGAGCTGAATAGAGTACATTACATAGATGTTTTCCCCAGGATGGCAGAACTCAGGCTATTGCCCAGCGACTTTGCCAAGATGGAGCATGACCCAAGCGTTGATAGGCTCTATGCCAACGGTGGACTAGAGATTTGGTATGTTCACGCTACAGATTGATGCCGCTAGACCTCTCAGACATTGAACCCTTTTCCAATAGCTGAGCCAGCTTTCTCGCTTGTTCTTTGCGAGTGTACCTCTGAATAACATCCGCTCTGGGTTTCCAATAGGAAACGATTCTCCCCAACTGCTGCCATTCATCCAGCCAGCGGGACAAGCTTTCTTTCATCATCTGAACCTCGTCTACAAGGACCCCTGTGCCCGATTCAGCCAGCAGATTATTGATAGCTCCACCCCTGTAAGCTATAGCTAGAATTGGTCTCTCTGCTCCCAGATATTCAAAGAGTTTGCCTGTATAGGTAGCTTTGGCTTTTGGATCGTTCCATTCTAAGAGCAATAGCACTGTAGATTCCTTCTGCCTCTTGATGCTTTCCTTGAAGGAAACAAGGTCGCATATCTTAACCATCCCCCCCAAGTGGTATTTCTCAATAGGCGCTGAAAGTGTTGTCAAAGACTTGTCACCGAAAAAGCGAACATCGAGGGTTTGAGGCGAGACCTTTCCCTCGTCCCTAAGCTCCTTCACTGCTTCAAAAAGCAGGGTTGGGTCTCGCTTCCCCGGGTATACACGCCCGGTGTAGGTGATGGTGAACTTAGCAGTCAAAGGCACGTTCTCCGCATAATCTTCCTCATCAAACCCATTGTGTATGGTTACAGCTTTCTTCGCGTGGAGCGTTTCCAGCTGCTCAGCCATATCCTCAGAAGCTGCGATCAGCAAGCTGCTGCCCTTCATCACCCTTTTCTCTAATCGCTTCTCCAGAAATTGAAAAACCGGAATTTTCCTCGTGTATGGATTCAGCGCCCAGAGGTCCCGGAACTCAGCTATCCAGGGTATCCCACTGGATCGCTGGAGGCGAGAAGCAACAAGGTGCGATGTGGAAGGGCTATAGGAGCTGAATATGGCATCGATCTCATATTTCTTTAGAATTTCGCGCCCCTTTTTCACAGCATGGGGATACCACCCTATAGGATCCGAAACCAGTGGGTGGAAGATTGACAGGGTGTAGATAGGCCGTGTCAACCTCAGCGCCTTGTAAAGAGGCTTTTTCCAGCTATATTTCCGAGACGATGAACGAGGAGAAGTAAGGTCACTGCCCCCCAGGTTCCGGTAAAGGGAAGAGTCCAGAGCAAAGTAAGGTGTCCTGAATATATTTGCTTCGTCTATCTCTACGGGTAGGGTTTGCGGCCACTCTTTCACATTGTCGGCAGTAAGCACGATTGGCTCCCAGCCAAACTGCGGCAGGTATTTGGCAAGCTTTCCCACCCTTACTGCCGCGATGTTGCTTGTCGGCGGAAAATTAAAAGAGACTATGAGCACTCTCTTTTTCCTGCCTGCAGCGGTTGTCATCGATTCTCCTACCATTTCGTGGCCGTCTCTTGATGCTCGTTGGGCTTTTGCCTATCGCTTCTCAATTAAGATGCTAGTTCTTCAATTTGTTCCAAATAACCTTCAAATCTTAGGGCATATTCGTGAAAGACCCTTTTCCCTGTTATCTCATGTAGAACCTTAAGCTGCTCGATATGAAGGCGGTGATAAGATTCCGAAGTCCCATGCGTCAAAGATAACAGACTGTGTGGAATCTCAATCATGTTTGTCCGCCATTTCCCAGTATTATTTGCGTCAAGGCCTCCTATCCTGAAGTATTTCTTGCCGACTAGGAAGACCTCAAGGTATACGGGTTCCTCTGAAGTATCCTTGTAAGAAATAGACATATAATACCTAGCCGAATCATTCACAGCAAATGTCAAGTCGAACGGAGCCTGCGCCCACTTCCCCCCAAGATTCTGATAATCCCTGACTGTGTGGCCATCCAGAATATAGCTTTCACCCCAATCCCAATAATGTGGGTCGTAGTATAAACGGCTCCCATCAGCAGATACGGCTGTCGTGTCGCTTTGGTGCCCTACATCTAAGGATGCCAATACTCTTTCCACCCCTTCAAGCGACTCCAGTACGGCGATTTCATCGATTGGATGTTTGTTAAGAGGGTGAGACGTATCAGTCTTTAATCTAAAGGTTAAAGTGCAAGGCCGTGTTTTTTCTGTGAGGTCATGTGCCGACCAATAACCTATATCATAGCGATGGAGGTTTGCTTCCAGAGTTTCTATCCCCTCATCAAATAACCTCAGCGCCTTTTCGCTAGCCGTTGCTTTATAAAAGTCATTTAGGCCGAATAGGGCAAATATGAAGCCATTCAGCACATGAGGCGGTGGCTGACCTGGGTACTCCTCGTACCAAACAAATCCCTTTTCGTCGGCATGCATTACCCCGCCTTCCCCAATCGGGATTTCAAACGCCTCAAGCGCTGCTTCAGCTGCCTCCAGGTACTTCTCTTCCTCAGTCAACTCGTATGCCCGCAGCAAAACAGAAATTCCCTGACCTTGAGCCATGGCGGAAATCCAAGGGGCTTTCATTTCACGCGGCACAAAATCAAAATGATACTCCCAGACATAAAATCCCCTTCCCTCCCCAAGCACCAGGTGCTCTATGAGCCAATCCGCTTGCTTCATGAAAGTTTCCCTGTATTTGCTTTTGGACGTCTTGAGGTACAGTGCCCAGTTGGCAAGTGCATGCTGAGATATTGTCACAGGATTATATTGGAGACCGATCTCTCCACCGTAATCTACCAGTGGAATACCATCGCTGTCGAACGAGCCTTCCCAAGGCTCCATGTGAATGTAGTATTCTTGTAGCAAATACTCTTGTTCAACCGGTGCGCCATGATCGCGGTTACATGCAAAGAGAACGAGTAACACGACAAGGCTAAACACCGATGCCAGGCAAAGAATTGGTCTGATTCTACTCTTCATCTCCCTATTCCCTTCGCTCGACATCCAAGCAAAGTTCGGCAGTGAGCAAAAAAGGTTCACCCGAAAGCGCTTCGCAGGTCAGCCAGATGCACGCTGCCCTCCTTCTAAATCATTCCGCCAATATATCAGTTACATCCTCGAACTGATAAGGATGAGCATAGTTGGACCGATAACTTCGGTCGCTCAACAGTCCATAGTTCGTTTCAAAATAAAAGTCAAAGACCAGCCTAAAAGTATTAACAGGGGTTATAGACTCGTACAAAAGCTCATTGCCGCCTCCGGGTAAATAGTACGCGTTAAGTATTCTCATGTTCAGTCTAGTTCGATCCTCATCGCTTAAGGCATAATGATAGTCAGACCAAGCTGCTGAACTAGGGCCATGATCCCCCTGCAATATGATAACTGGGTAAGTATCTGAGGTAGAATACTTGGACAACATCTGCTCAATAAGCGTCTTGACTTGCTCATTGCAGTACATTAGCTGGTTTATGTAATTCTCTGGATTACCCCGCTTAGCCTCTTCCTCTGCGGTCAAGAAGCTCCCGTCTTGGTTGAACACATGGGGGCAATGGGGGACAACAACATGAGCAAAGACGAAGAGTGGTTCTCTGATGTGATCTTTCATGTCAGGTATCTCAGCTAGTTTCTCGAACTGGTACAGGGCACATTTCCAGTGCATCAGGCGATCATCACTGACAAAACCCAATTTGTCAGCAATAGCAGGAATACGACCAAGCAAGGTGGTTCTGTACACAAGTAATGGAAATTCTCGTATTGGGTTGCCAGGGAAGTTGATATCGGCATATTTGTTTACCCTGGTCATCTCCCAATGTGAGCCGACGTGTATATACTTGTACCCGATTGACTTCAGCAATTGTCCTACCTTGTGGTTCTGCACCAGCTCATGGAGTGGGCCTAAATCGGTTACATCCTCTCCTATCTCGTCGCTCAGGTAGTTAATGAATTCCATGTTCAGGCATGTAGCCAGGGAGTGAGCAGTGGAAACACCGTTAGCCCTACTTTGCGATGCTACATAGAATCCCCTACCGGATAGATACTCAATGAACTCAGCGTTATCAAAGTCATAAAAATCTTCAAAAGTGTCAGCACGACCATAGGCATCTAGGATGATATAGTAGATGTCAGGGGGCGTACCTGTTGGTTTCACTGCAACCGCAGGGGCTCCACCCTGCACGTCATAGCTTGGTCTATCAGACTCATAAACCCCAATGCTAACTGCGCAGAATGCAACCAAGGTAGCGGCTACGACATTTAGGATGGTCGTCAGATTATGTAAACTCCTGTGTGTCCTCATAATTAGGTAGACACACCCGACAAAGAGCATCGCCCAAGCCACAGGTAGGTATATTGCCGGTCTAACCCAACCCCACTCTCTCAGTACACCGTAGATATGTCCATCAGCAAAGAATATGATCAGGAAGATGGATACAATGATCCCAGCTTTTTTACAATCTCTGACGACCAACCATGACAACAGCAGCAACAGAAGCGCAAAACCCAGGGCAACTGCTAGAGGCACCAGCGTTTCAGAAAATGAAAGCTCCGCCATATTGTGGGCGTAGAGCGCCAGTATGGGGAATATTGCGAATAGAAATGGGTGAATAACGAGAGATTTCTTCATGTTTGATTCCTTGCAAGGTTGACAATGTGTTGAGCGCGAACCTTGGAGGAGTGCCCAAAAGCATATACATACTGCTGCTACTGCTGCCTTAGTTCAGCTATGCATCTCTTGTAGGCTGCTCTGTTCGCCATTAGTTCGGGAATCACCAAGGCTCCATGTCAATGTAGTATACTTTCAGCGAACAACCGTGTCCAGCTAAGAGTTGGTCTAATACCGCTCTTCGGCCTACGAATCACCCGGTCAAAGAATACCGCCATGCTATCGTGCCACCTCGCCCACTATCACTCAATAGACTTGTTTCCCAAAATCCCTGTTGCCGAAAAGTTCAGGCATATTCTACCTCCCGAGCCTTGGTCTCCTGATTCTGCTTAGCTGCGATTTCAGATAGCTCAGTTCTGGCTTACCAATCAGGCCGAATAAATATACACATGCCAGAGAAATAATCATCAGACCTATCTTCACCGGTATGTTTTGCCAACTCACCTCAGGCAACAGGTAATAAACTGCCAACATCAGGCTTACCGCTACCAACCCTACCTTGAAGTAAGAGGCATAATTATAGTCTACATAGTAGTATCGCTGAGATGTATATACCAGTAGAATACACCACACCACCGAGCAGGCTAGAGTAGCTGACGCCGCGCCCACCATTCCATATAATGGTACAAGCAGGTAATTCAAACCTATGTTTACCGCTGCTGTAATGATACTTATCAAGGTGAAGTATTTCGTCTTTTTGGCGATCTGAATACCATAACTCATAAGAAGGCCGAGGTAATAGAATGCCACATATGCGGTTAGAAACGGCACGACCTTATACGCCCCAAGGTACTCCGAGGTTGTAAAAATCATCAATATCTCTTTGGGAAAAATGCTGAGACCAACCACGGCCAGGAATGTCACCGCAACAGAGTAGTCCACGAATTTCCGATAGACAAGCTTGGTATCGCTTTCTCTGTATGAAGAGATGAGGAATGGACCGAACGCAGCCCCGGTGCCGAGGAATAGAAAACTTATCAAAAGAGCTAACCTTGCGCCCACGCCGTACAATCCTACCTGGTCAAGGGTGGAAAAATGTAACAAGAAGTACCTATCACAGTACTGTATCAGATAAACCGTAAAGCCATAAGGCACGAGAGGAATACCATATACCAGCAACTCCTTCAACCTTCCCGTAGAGAATGAAAAAGAGAAATATCTTCGCGTGAAGATAAGGCTTATCACAAGAAAGACTCCAGAGGTAATCAGTACCGCACCGAACACACCCGCAATCCCCCACCTCAGTGCTACCACCAACAGGATGGCCAGTGATACGTTGACCAGGATTCTTGCCACCGAAATCACGGTATGGGGGATAGGGCGAAAGTTGTATTTCAGCAGATTAAGGCACAGAGTGCTACACTGGGTGAGTAAGGCAGCGGAGATGGCAAGCATGAAGTACTGCCCCTGAATGCCGGTATCAAACAACAGCAACGATATCTCTTCCGCAAATGAGATAACCAACATAGAACCAATAAAGAGCACCGATGCCAGATAGAACAGTGATGTTGAGGCAATTACCTTCTTGTCTTGCTCGTTTTCTGGGTCCGGGTAGAAACGGCCAGTTGCATTGTCGATGCCCATTATTAGAAACACAACGGTAAACGTAATCGTTATCTGGATAAGGTCGATAACTCCATAGTCTTCGGGCGCGAAGATCCTGGTGTAAATGGGGACCATGAATATGGCAGTGAGGGGGGCAGCAAAACTGCCTATAGCGTACAGCAACGACTGCTTGAACAGAACGACAAGCTTCTCTATCATTTAAGGGGGGCAGTGCTGCTTATTTTACCTGTAGCCACAAGGCCAATAATATCATCGGCTATCTTTCTGTGGTCGTGGTACTTCTCCACAAATCCTTCTACCCTTTCAACTGAAGTGGGCCTTAAGGTAATCCCTTACACCTTGCTCAACCGTAGTTGTAGGGACAATCCTCAAACATTTCTTCATCTTAGTAGCATCTCCTATCAAATCAGATATCTTATCATCATTTGCGTATCTGAAAATTGGTCTTAGTCCTGAACATTCTCCAATCAATAGCGACAGTTCTTTCACGCTTATTACTTCACTGCCGCAAACGTTGAGGGTATATTGCCCTTCCAGAAGCAGTGATTTGCCTATCGATTCGATGGCATCTGTAATATATATTGGATTTATTTTGGGATTACCGTCACTATGTCGGTCATTGTAAATGGTGACTGGCTCGCGATTCATGATCCTATTTGCTAGCAGTGGGATGATACCGCTGCTTTGCCCCGGTCCGTAGGGGAAAAACAAGCGCAGAATCACAGTCGAGAACTGCTGAGCATAGTGACTAACCAGGAGCTCTGACTGATATTTTGATAATGCATAAAAATCCATGGGGTTAACTGGTGACGTCTCTGCCAAGGGTTTCTTACTATAGCCGTATACCGCGCCACTGGATGCAAATATGAACTTCTTGAGGCCAACTGTCACCCCATACTCCAGCAAGTTGAGAGTGCTGAATGTATTAGTTAGGAACATGTCAGAATCTTTAATAACCCTCTCCATTGTGGCTGCCAAATGTATGATGCAGTCTAACGTAGTAGGTAAGATACTATAATTTAACTGCTTGGATAAATCATGCTGTAAATGATTTACCTTCGCCCCAGCATGACAAGTATCTTTTCTTGAGATACAATGGATATGATGACCGCGCTCTAATAAGAAATCGACTAACGCGGAGCCTACAAAACCGGTGCATCCAGTTACTAGGATCTCCATTTGCCTAACGGGAGTTCCCTAGGATATGTCTTGATATTTGAGGGAAACGATGCCCTATCTTGCAAGCGTCAACCAACTCTGCCCCCGAAATCTTAGTCCATCTAGCAGCGAGCTCCGCTGGGTACGACTCATATGTTTCCTGCGGAGTACGTGCGAATAGATAGTCCCAGTTTATGTCATCGAGTTTGACAAGATCGGCTTCAAGTAAGTCGTTCATTAGTCGAGTGCCGGGTAGTGGTATGACGATGTTAAAAGCCGCACCGTCCAATTTCGATTGGTATATCAACTTGTAGCTATCCATGATAGTCTCCCAACTCTCCCCCGGTAAGCCTACTAAGAAGAAGCCGTATTGCCTTATTCCGACCTCAGCGGTTAGTCTCAGTGTAGTCAGCACCTCGTTTGCAGTGATTCCTTTGCCCATTTTGTCAAGCATTTCCTGGTTTCCAGACTCGATGCCGTACGAAATGTAACTACATTTCGAGATCTTCATCTTCTCTAGTAGTTCTTTGTTGACTATATCTACCCTTGTTAAACAACTCCATGTGATATCAAGGTCACTTTCTATTAGTTTGTCTAGCAGAGCGCTGGTGTATTTAGGGTTGGATATGAAGGTATCATCAGAAAACCACAAGTGTCTATTCCCATAGGTTTGCATCAAGTATCGGACTTCATCTACGACCGACCCGGGAGATCTGTATCTCACCTTACGCTTGAAAATCACATTTGATGCGCAGTATGAACAACTAAACGGGCAACCTCTGCTAGCCATGATATTGTATCGACTGTATTTGTCCATGGGTAATAAATGGTATGCAGGCATTGGAAGCTTATCCAGATTGCTTATAAGAGGAGCATCCGGGGTCGTAACTATAGAATTTGCATCCCTATAGCTTATTCCCTTAACGTAGCTCAGTCGACTGCCGTGTTGCAATGCTTCAACCAAATCTGGTAGGATCACCTCGCCTTCGCCACGTACTATGAAGTCTATATCACGGCTGCAACCGAGCATATGCCTTGCCATCGCCGTAGCATGGTTTCCACCTACTATGACAGGGACGCCGAGTTCACTCTTAATCATCGCCGCAATCTGCAGTGTAGGATTATGTAAGGGTGAATAGTTGCAGCTAACACCAACAATATCAGGCTTTATCTGCGCCAATCGTAAGCAGATTTCGTCCAAGGCTAGGTTCTCGGCATTGGCATCGATAACGCTGACATCATAGCCCTTCGCTTCGAGAACCGCAGCGATGGATGCTATCCCAATGGGCGGGTCTGAGGGTTCACCAAATTGTTCCCGAATCACATAGTTTGGGAATATTAGAGTCACTTTGACCACTTCATCGCCCCCGATACCACTCGATCGTTCTGCTTAGCCCCGTATCCAGGTCTACATTCGGTTGATAGCCCAGAAGTCCCCTCGCCTTTTGTATGTTTGGGATGCGTAGTTCTACATCTACATAGTTTTTAGGAACATGAACTATCTGAGATTGCGAGTTAGCTAACCTGATTACCTTTTCTGCTAGGCTCCTGATAGTTAGAGTCCCTAGTGGATCGCCGATATTGAACACATTTCCGATAGCCGCCTCCTTCTCTAAAGCAAGCATAATCCCATCCACCATATCGTCTATGTAGCACCAGGACCGAACTTGATCTCCATCACCATGGATTTCAATTGGGTCGTTGTTAATAGCTCTCTTTATGAATACGTGGATTGCACCTTCACCCACCTGACCAGGACCATACACATTGAAAGGACGCAGTAAAACTACCGGCAGACCAAATTCCACGTAGTAGCTGTTGGTGAGATGCTCTCCGGCAAGCTTGCTCACGGCATATGTCCATCTTGCCTCGCCGACTGGTTGGAGATTTGTTGAGTGTTTCTCCTCTGATCTATAGGCAAATGAGCCGAAGACCTCGCTTGTAGAAAAGTATACAAACCTCACGATATTCTTAATATGTGGTTGTATCGCTTTAAGAAGGTTGTGTGTTCCGAGTATATTGACTTCCATTGTAGTTGTCGGGCTTCTGATTACTGTATTGATCCCTGCTATTGCTGACATGTGGAGTACTATATCGCAATCCTGAACGCTATCTCTTAGCTTTGGAAAATCCAAAACGTCTCCTACTACTAATGTCAAGTTGGGATGAGATAACAAATCTGTGTCTTTTATGGAGTTCCTTCTCAGATTGTCATAGACCACTATCTGGTTTCGATCAATCAACCTACTTACTACATGTGTCCCAATAAAACCCGCTCCGCCGGTTATGAATATCCTTTTGTTTGCTATCATCTACCTGCCCTCGATACAGGTTTACTGAGAAAGCTAAGGTAAACCTCCTTTTCAAAAACCTCATTATTCTCATTCCAATCGCCAATCCTCAATATGATCTCCCTGTTCCTGGTGCCGAATGCTTGGCGCTTGTCTTCGTTTTCCAGAAGGAATACTATCTTTTCTGCTAGGTCAGCAGCATTTCGTGGCTGAAAGTGCATACCGTTCACGCCGTCTACAATCACGAATTCAAAAGGCCTTCTTGATACGATGGGCGCAAGCCCGCAACTCATAGCCTCCATCAATCCGACACCTAGCCCCCCACCCGCTTTTTGATATTCATTAGGATAGGTATCCACGAAGATGTCGGAGCTCGCGAGATATGCCGCCAGCTCTGCGTGTGGGATGTAGCCGACAAAAGAAGTGCACTTAGATATGTTGAGTTCTTCGGCCAGCTCGCGCAACTCGTTTGCCTGCTCACCATCGCAGCCGATGATGAATTTTGCCTCGGGGGTACTCTTTATCACTTTCGGTATAGCCAGTATTAGCGTCTTTACATCGTAGTAGGGGATTAGCTTCCGTATACTGATAATGACAGGTGATTCACCCAAGCCGAGTCTCTCTCTTAATTCTTGCGACATCTTGTCAGGTGAAAATTCTCTGGTGTCAGGACCGAACAACGGTTGCACAAAGATTCTATTCTCCTTGCATCCGAGCTCGATCACTCTATCTTTTGCTGGCTGATCAGAAACGTGGACAATGTCCGCCCGCCTAAAGACAAATTCCACCTTTAGTTTTGCCAGCTTTGACCTTTCAGGGTTCCAAGAGATGTCGGTACCCAAGGGAGTAACTACGAATGGGTGAAAACCTGATAGTGCCCCTAGGAAGCCATACGGGAAGATATAGTGAGCATGGAGGATATCGGGCTGTATTTCCTTTACCAGTTTTCTAATCTGAACTGTATGGTACACCAAGTTGATCGGAAGGTGAAGCCTCCTAAGCAAGTGTAACTCCAGACTTCGGATATCATTGCGACCAAAGGACCTGAAGGAAACCAAATGCACTTCATGACCTCTGTTGGAGAAGTATTCCGCCCATCTTTGAGTGTGAATACTCCCTGCGTCTGCCAAGAAGCATATTCTCATCTAAAGACCTCGACCGATAGTCTCTACAATCCTCTCCGCTGCCTTGCCATCTCCGAACACATCCCGCTGTTTCCCCTTTGGCTCGAAATGCTTCACAGCTTCGATTATTGCCTCTCTATTCGAGCCAACCAAAGTATTCCAACCATCCTCCACTGTCTCAACCCAGCCTGTCATCTCATCAAGGGTAATGCAAGGCACTCGGCTGAAGTAGGCCTCTTTTTGAAGGCCACCCGAATCGGTCAAAACCTTTCTGGCATTTGTGGTCAATATTATTGAATCCAGGTAACCAACAGGCTCTATCAGTCTCATATTCGGGGCGTTCCTTAGCTTATCGTACAATCCGTATTGCCGCAGGTACTTCAGAGTCCTGGGATGGACAGGGAAGACAACTTTCTCGTCTATGCTCAGAAAAGCTTCAACTAAACTACTCAGGTTTTCTTTAGTCTCAGTATTTCTCGCCCTATGAACCGTTGCCAGTAGGTATCCTCCCTTGCTCAGTCCTAGTTCACGCAATATGCTCGAATTGCACTCGGCAACCTTGGAAAAGTGCAAAAAGCTATCCAGCATCACATCGCCCGTAAGGTAAACCCCTTCCTCGATACCCTCTCTCTTGAGATTGGCTACCGCTGTTTCGGTTGGCGCAAACAGTAAACTGCAGACGTGGTCAGTTAACACCCTGTTGACCTCCTCGGGTATCGCCTTATCAAACATCCTGGGACCCGCCTCCACATGTGCCACCGGAATATGTATTTTCACTGCCGCCAGAGCTCCAGCCAGAGTTGAGTTCGTATCGCCGTAAACCAGTACCAAGTCTGGTTTTTCCTCAAATAAAACCTTCTCGATGCTCATCATCATCTTGCCGGTCTGTGTGGCATGAGTATCAGAGCCAACCTCAAGATTGTAATCTGGATGCGGTATGTCCAACTCATCGAAGAATATCTTGGATAGCTCCTGATCATAGTGCTGTCCGGTATGAACCAAGACCTCTTCATGCTTTTTATACAATTCTCTTGATACCAGCACCGCCTTAATAAACTGGGGTCTGGCACCAACAATGGTAACTATTTTCATCAACAACGCCCACTCAAGAATTTCTCAATCCCCTTCACAACTTCTTCTATGTGTTCCTCGCTTAGCTCTGGGTACATCGGCAAAGAAAGGACCTGCTCCTGAGCCTGCTCGCTTTTTGGGAAATCGCCAAGTTTATGTTTCAAATTCTTGTACACTTCCTGGAGATGCAGGGACAACGGGTAATAAACCACCGTCTGGATGCCCTTCGATTCCAGGTGTTTTCGCAGAGCACTTCGATCCAGGCGGGAATCGACCAAGCGGATGGTGTAGTAGTTGCAGGAAGACTTGCTGTGTTCTTCAACATGCGGAGGCTCTATGCCATCTATCTGGCTCAGCAGCCGGGTATAGAGTGAGGCTTTACTGCGGCGTAGCTCGTTCCAATCGTCGAGGTGTTTCAGCTTTACCCGCAAAATTGCCGCCTGCAGAGAATCGAGACGGCTGTTGAAGCCGGGCATCATATGATAGTGGCTGATCTTAGAGCCATGCTTCCTGAGCACATCCACTGTTTCCGCAATATCGGCGGCATTCGTCACAACCATCCCCCCGTCCCCGTAGGCACCCAGGTTCTTGGCCGGGAAAAAGCTGAGGCAGCCGGCATCGCCCAGAGAGCCGACCTTTCTGCCTTTGTATTCAGCACCCAGCGCCTGGGCGCAGTCTTCAACTGTTTTCAGATTGTATTTGCGGGCAAGCTCCAGAATGGGCTCCATAGCCGCTGGCTGACCGTAGAGGTGAACCGGAACTATAGCCTTAGTTTTGGAGGTGATCTTTGACTCGATTTGTGCGGGGTCTATGTTATAGGTTCGCGGCTCTATATCCACAAATACGGGCGTTGCTCCGCACTTCGCTATCGACTCGGTTGTAGCGATGAAGGTAAAGGGAGTAGTGATTACCTCGTCACCGGGTTTAATCCCGCAGGCAAGGAGGGCAAGGTGCAGGGCATCGGTGCCTGAGGCAACGCCCACGGCGAACCCCGTGCCGCAATAGGCGGCAATTTCTTCCTCAAAGGCCTTGACCTCAGGACCGAGGATGAACTGCCCCTGCTGAAGAACCCCGTGAATTGCAGCGCCAATTTCATCCTTTATTAGGTTATATTGAGCTTGTAAATCGGTGAGGGGAATTCTCATGAGGAGGTGCTTTCTACCACAATTTCGCCTTTACTTTCTCGCCTAATGTATTTCTTGTAGCATTGCGAACATTCTACCTTATTCTTTTTACCGAAATCCAGCTTTACCCCACACTCGCAGACCCAGCCATGTACGCGCGCCGGATTGCCATAGGCCAAAGCATAATCGGGTATGTCGCCAGTAACCACAGAGCCAGCGCCGATGAGGGCGTATCCGCCTATGGTGTTGCCGCAGATGATAGTAGCATTGGCGCCAATAGTGGCTCCCTTCTTTACCACAGTGGGTATGTACGTACCCCTCTGGGATATGTGACTCCGAGGGCTCTTGATATTGGTGAAGACGCAGGCAGGCCCGCAGAAGACCCCGTCTTCTAGGGTAACACCATCAAAGATCGAGACATTGTTCTGGATTTTGACATTGTTGCCAATGTTGACATTTTCCCCGACGAACACGTTTTGCCCTACAGTGCAGTCCTTGCCTATGTTTGTATGAGGCATAATATGAGAGAAGTGCCAGATCTTGGTGCCTTCACCAATATTGGATGGTCCTTCCACGAGGCTGGTGGAATGAACAAAAAAACTATTCCTTGTGGTTACACCAATGTTCTCACCCTGTACTTGGAGTGATCTCTGGCAGGCATCCAGAACCTTTAGGACCTTCAGTCCACTGGCGCCATCTGTCCTGGGGTTCTCGCGAGATTCCAAGCACTCAAGGAAATGCTGGCACTCGAGTTTCAGTGGCTCAGCCATAGTAAAATCAACAGGAATCGCCTCCTGCTTTCTGGGCACGGGCACCCGGTCGATCCACTCTATCCCGTGTTCATAGAGCAGCAGCTTGTCTTGGGTACTTACATCATCGAAAACCGCCATCCTCTTGTCGCCAACGACAACCAACTTCTGCTCCTTGTAAGGATGCAGCCAACTGACAAAGATATGCGCCCTAACCCCGCCGGCAAAACTCATTGTGGTGACGGTAACATCAGCTATATCGCTGTGTAAGTAGCAGCCGCCATGAGCAGAGACCTCCTGAGGCAATTCATTTAGTAGAAGCAGAATGACTGATATGTCATGAGGAGCAAAGCTCCACAGGATGTTTTCTTCAGTTCTGAACTTACCCAGGTTAAGCCGGCTAGAGTAGATATAGTTGATCTTTCCCAAGTCCCCACTATCAACAAGTTGCTTGAGCCTGACAATACCGGGATGATACTCTAATACGTGCCCGACCATTAGGATTCTGCCATTCTTTTCAGCCAGTTCGACCAACTCTTTGCCCTCTTCCACAGTCAGGGATAGCGGCTTCTCCACCAAGACCTCCTTGCCGCCGATCAAAGCTTGCTTTGCCATAGAATAGTGAAGCGCCGCTGGCGACGATATGACAACACCTTTTGTTTCTTTATCAGCCAATATCGCCTCGAATCTCGTTTCTTTGTTGACATTCGGGTAAAGCGTGTGAAGCCGGTCAATAACCTCGGGGGAGCTATCGCAGATAGTACGCAGGGCACCAAGCTCAGCGAAATTACGAACCAGGTTCTTCCCCCAGTAGCCACAGCCCACAACAGCTATATTCTTATCCATTTACCCTTACAACCTGACAATATTGTTGCTTCTAAGCCTTCTGGTAGCTCCCCTGGCATCAAATACCAAGCTTGCCTTATCCGCTATGTTCTGGTAGTCGTAACAGCTATGGTCGGTGGCTATCACCACGCAGTCCGACGTGGACAGGAATTCATCTCCTAGTTCCACTGAGGTCAGGCTATTCCCAGCGATTTGGATACTCCCAACATATGGGTCGTTGTAGCTCAAATTCGCCCCCTTTTCGCGAAGGAGCTGAATTAGCTTCAGGGAAGGCGACTCTCTTGTATCTTCCACGTCCTTCTTGTATGCTACCCCCAGCACCAGCACCTTGGCACCACTCAAGCTTTTGCCTCTCGCGCTGAGGGCCTCCATTATACGAGAGGCAACATAGTACGGCATCTGCTCATTGATATCCGCAGCGAGCTCGATGAATCGCGTATGGAAATCGTACTCCCTGGCCTTATTCGCCAGATAGTACGGGTCAAGTGGGATGCAGTGTCCACCTATCCCAGGTCCCGGGTAGAACGGCATGTAGCCAAAGGGCTTGGAGGCTGCGGTATCAATCACCTCCCAGACGCTGATTCCCATCTTCTCGCAAAGCAAGGTGAGTTCGTTGACCAGAGCGATGTTCACGCTGCGAAAGACGTTTTCAAATACCTTGGTCATCTCAGCGACTTCGGGGCACGACACCGGAACTACAACATCCGCTACTTGACGATAGAGAAGCTGGGCAAGTGCAGTGGACCGGGGATCTATGCCCCCCACCACCTTGGGGGTGTTCCTGATATTGTACCTTTTGCTACCGGGGTCAACCCTTTCAGGGGAGTAAGCGAGATGAAAATCCTGGCCACCTTTGAGCCCCGACCGCTCCAAGATCGGCAGTATCACCTCGCTGGTGGTGCCAGGGTAGGTCGTGCTTTCCAAGACTACCAGCTGTCCCGGACGGAGGTACTTGGAAATCTCCTCAGACTCGTAAATCACATAGGACAGCTCAGGCTCCTTGGTTTTGGTCAAAGGGGTGGGCACACAGATGCAGATACAGTCTACTTCCTTGAGCCGGCCTTGATCTGTCGTCGCCTCGAGCAGTTTATTTGCAACCGCAGCTGAGAGGCTCTCCTCCTCCACATCTACTATGTAAGACTTCCCCCTGTTTACTTGATCCACGCGCTTTTGCTGTGTATCAAACCCCAAGACCTTGAGACGTGCTTCTGAAAAAGCGACCGCCAGGGGCAGTCCAACATAACCAAGACCGACAACACCAACGACAGCAGTCTTATCCTTCAGCTTTCGTTCTAATCTCGACAAGGTTTTCTCTCCTAAAAAAGAGAGTACCTCAAGGGTATGATGGAATTATACCACAGATACGAACCATTAGCCTACAACGGGATCAGGATAGCGGAGTAGTTGCGCATTGCTGCACCATGTGCTTTACCATTGTTCTTGGCACGTACTCATGAAGCAAAACACGCTGACTTTTGATCAGGGTGCCGGTGGTTGAATCTACCACCGCTCGTGTATCAACAGCCAGATCTTGCGTCTCAAAGGCAGGGGCGCTCAAATTGGCAAAGAACGCGCTGATGCTGGGCCGGCTACCGTTTTCCATTCGCCACCCCCTTCTCGTTGCTTGTATCACAACTCGCTTGCCTGGCGCTCGTCCTGACAACGCCAGACTCACCTTCCCTGCACAGCGACATTTTCCTATTGACAGGAAAAGAACGAATGTTCTACTATTGCTCCGCATTGACATAAAGGGCTGGAGCGAAAGGAGGTGAAACATGACCGAGGAAAGCAAGGACGCGGAGAGAGGCGGCTATCAGAGCCGTTTCAGGGTATATCATAGTCCCGCTAAACTGCGGGCAGGAGTTATATGACGTGGTTGAAATCACAGATTCACGTGCTGGGCTAAGCTCGGCAAAGCGAAGGGTTTTGGGTCTTGACCACCATTACTTGCCAGCTAAGGGCGTCTACTCCCCAACCGCCATTCTGGGGACGGTGTGATGATTCGAAAGGGCATACTAAAAGCCTTCGACAGCAACACGTACAAGGCAAGCGTTCAGGTAGTTGGCAGTCTCAGCGTGTGGCTTGATAACGTATCGGTGTCCACAGCGCTTAATAGTGGCGACATGGTTGCTGGTCGCTCGGTAGTGCTCCTGTCGCTTGATCCCAGCAATCCGAAAGACTGTATTTTGATAGGGCTATGGGGTGCACCTCAAGAGCCGCCTGGATATATTCGGGAGAGCCTTGTAGATGCCAAAGGCGATCTCTTGGTTGGTACAGCCGACAACACGGTTGCTCGCAAGGCTGTAGGCGCAGATGGCAAATTCCTCAAGGCCGATTCATCTAAGCCTGACGGTTTGGATTGGGCTGATGCAGGTGGAGGCGCTGGTGAGACCCTTCAGGCTACCTTTACCAACAAATCGGGCGCTGCTTCGGAACAAGGCTATGTCTATCGCCTCGACCCGGACAACAATGACAGCTTCGACTATGGCTCTGAGGATGAGGATGCGCAGGTTGTGGTCACACCAGCCGTAATCAATGACAACGCTTCTGGTTTAGCTATCCTGACTGGCTACACGGATGTTTATGTCACTGGGGACACCACTAGAGGCCAATACTTGTACTTCTCCGCAACGAATGGACAAGCAAAGCCCTCAAATTACAGGAGGGACGGCTGTATCGGGATCGCTGCCGAGAATAGGGTAGGGGCTGGCCTGGTCGCCGCTTACATTATGCCGAAGGAGCGGACTAGGCGATTTTACACAGAGGACGAAGACAACTGGCGGCGGTATGTTTCTGTTCCCTTCGGCCAGTGGACAAGGGTAGCTGGCGGACAGCCGTGCCAACTGAGCGGCGCCGATTTCGCCTGTGTTCAATACTGCATCTTCTGGCATCCACCTGATCAGAGGTATTACAACATTTATAGCAACCCTACTATCAGCACTCAAGTCATGTGCGCGAGTAGTACGGATCGTATAAACTGGACTCCTGAAAATGGCGGCTTGCCGATCTTTACCACGGCGGCCCTGGGCGCATGGGCTGCTGCCGGCATAGTAGTGGGCGGCGTGGTTTACGATTACGCCGATCCTGTCAACCCGTGGAAAATGGCGTTGTTCAATGTCGATGCTGACAGGAAGATTGGGGTTGTCCAATCGGCCAATCTCATGGCAGGTTGGGCAGACGCGGGCATAAACCCCAAGCTCACTCCGCCAGCAGGGGACGATTATGAGTACTGCGCTCTCGTGATTGCGGGTAGAGAGTTTTACATATTCTTTGTTCACTGGATCGCAGTAGGCGGGGTCTACAACATACGCCTAGCCTACGCGAATAATTTTGCTGGCGCATGGACTAACTGGGGAATTGTCATCCCTGGGGCCGGGAATGTCTATGTATACCTTTCAGCCTATTGGAACATGGGGGTTTGGTACGTTATCTTTACTCAAGTGATAGCAGGAACATACAGGATCGTTATGGCAACCCGAACAGGTTCGCCGGCAGGGACCTTTGAGCTGTTCCACGATAACCCTATAATGGCGCTGGGAGCAGGCGGGGCGTGGGATGATAACTATAATATGATGCCCTGCATCCTTAGGGAGAAAAACAGGTTTTCTTTATGGTACACGGGAGCAAAGGCCGATCCCATCGTTTTCAAGCTAGGGTTAGCAGAGCTAAACTGCGGGGAGCCATAAGGAGTAAGATGGAAATACAGCTAACCGAAAAGGGGATCATAATGCTGGTGACCCTGGCCTGTGCCACCATATTGATCGCCACCGAACATAACTCAGTCCTGACCTGGGTTATGTTCGCCTTGTGATGGACAAGGTTGTGGAGACGTGGTAATGACCAAGGTCTGCAAGATTATAAGAACCAAACGACTTCAATCCGATCTCCACTTCCAACTCACCACCAAGAAAAATGCGACTATCGACATCCCTTTCACCTAACAAGAAGTAATGTTCCTTCTCATCACTCCTAGTAGTATTCCCTCCTGTGGAGCACACAGACTCCAGGAGAAGCGGCCTCCAGTAGTTAAGTTCGACATTTCTCGAGCCCCATATGCGAGGCATTAGGCTGTGCACCTCAGCATCATCGGTAACGTGGTCGTGGAAAAACTCCACACCCTTGATTTCGCCAGGGGAGATGTAATCGGCCTTTTCATTTGCATAAGCTGATGCCACAAACAACACCGGTGATACTACCAAGAAAACGACTAGTGGAATGGAGAGTGCTTTGCTTCCCAGACTCTTCGCTGCGAAGAAAGCGTTTCAGCGATGGCCATCGTCAATTTCTTGCCCCACTTCTACATTGAATGAAAGGGTCGTGCCAGACTATGACTCATGGTTCAGCACATACACCAGCAATTCACTAGGCTGGCACAGTGGTTCCCTCCTCTACCCCGGAAAGCTCAACACCAATGGAAAGGCGAGAGTGAACACGTCAGGCAAGTTCCTACCCAATCAGGTGGGGAATTCTAAATTACCCCAAACGGGGAAAGTTACTTTACCCTTGACAGCAAAAAAATTCGCGTGAAGATCCAAAGTCTAATTATTCATTGCCTTGTATAAGTCGAACCCGTCACCCGAGTAGATTTTCGCTCGGCATGAAGATTCAAACATCATTCTCAGGTCTTCGCTCTCCACTCCCAACTCACCACCAAGAAAAACACGACTATCGACATTCCTTTCACCTAACAAGAAGTAACGTTCCTTCCCATCATTCTGGGTAGTATTC